>Ga0209667_1000015_pt1 | contig 161985 bp, 152 predicted proteins | sample SaaInlV_165m_DNA_2_FD_184682 | JGI IMG/M metagenome (GOLD analysis project Ga0209667, IMG submission 184682) | Marine microbial communities from expanding oxygen minimum zones in the Saanich Inlet - Saanich Inlet SI037_S3LV_125m_DNA (SPAdes)... | ecosystem: Environmental > Aquatic > Marine >... | reverse complement strand
GCTTGACGGTTCCAACCGGCGGTGCGTTCGGTCTCTACACCGTCAACGGTTTTAATGAGGGTAGGTACGGCCTCAATTTCGTGGTGCCAACTTACCGCGAGATCAGTGTCATCAATAACCCAGTCGCCGGTGGCAGGGAAGGACGGGTCGTCTTGGGTGTACAAGGTGATGTGGCCAGCCTGGCCAAGTTCAATGAGCACATCGGCAGCAAGCAAGCAGGCCGGGCAGTCGGATTTAACAATTACCGAGACCCCATCGGGCAAGGGAGGAAAGTCAACTTTTTCAGGCACGGACACAGTCTGACAGAGAATAGGCCTTGGTGAGAAATCAGTCACAATTTGCGAGATGCGCCAAGATGCTCCCTACCCTCGCGAGCAATGAATACTCAGGCTGCGTCGTTGGACGTCACATTTTATGGAGTACGCGGGTCCACCCCGTGCTCGTGTGAAAGTAACCAACGATATGGCGGGAACACTTCTTGCGTGGTGGTTGACCTGCCCGATAGCGATCCAATCATTTTTGATCTGGGTACCGGCTTACGTTATTACGGCCAACAGTTGGCTGACTCTCGCCGACCCTTTCATGGCACCGCATTGGTCAGCCACTTACATTGGGACCACGTGCAAGGGTTGCCGTTTTTTGCGCCCATAAATCAAGTAGGAGCTCGCCTTGAGGTGTATGGACCTCCCGAAGATGGCTGCTCGTTGGAGGCGGCTTTCGACCAGTTCATGGCGCCCCCATTTTTTCCTATTGGGTTTCGTGACTTAGCCGGAGACATCATTTTTCACGACGTCAACGAAGCTTCTTTTGCCGTGGGGGCAGCCATGGTTACTGCGTTGCCGGTTCCTCACATTGGGGCAACCAACGGCTACCGCTTAGAAGTCCCGTCTGCCTCGGCACCTGCCGGTTCGCTCTGCGTAGTCTACATCAGCGACCATCAACAGCCGCGAAACGATGGCCAAAGCGTGGACCCCGCGGTGTTGGCGTTAGCCGCCGGAGCGGATCTTTTGATTCACGATGCCCAGTTCACCCCAGAAGAGTTCGCTGACCGAACCCATTGGGGGCACTGCACCGTTGATTACGCCCTTGAGGTGGCCCACCAAGCGGGGGTCAAAGAGTTGGTGCTTTTTCACCACGACCCGGCACACGATGATGAAAAAATTGACGCCATGCTCATTGACGCACAGAAAAAAGCCGAGAGCCTCAACATTGAGAAGGTTTCCGCTGCTTGGGAAAGCCGGGTAAGTTCTTTCCCGTTGGAGGCGCCAGACTCAATAATTAAAGAGGCGACGGCGCTGAGTGCCAATTAAGCCTTCTGGGGCGACTAACCTCCGAAAAAAATGAGGAGAGTTCTGTGTCTATAGATGAAGATGCTTACCGGCAAGTGATGGGGCGTTACCCCACCGGGGTGACCTTGGTGGCCGGCATGGACGGTGAGGCTCCTCAGGCAGTAGTTATCGGTTCGTTTACTTCGGTTTCGGTGGACCCACCATTGGTGGGGTTTTTCACCGGCCACCAAGCTCGGTCGTGGAACCGCATGCGACCCTCGGGAGCATTTTGCGTCAACGTGTTTGCTGATGATCAAGCTGACTTGTGCGGCCGTTTCTTTATGAAAGACACCGACCCTTGGGAAGGGGTTGAATGGGAGTTGACCGCAACTGGCTCACCACGACTGTTGGCTTGCGTGGCCAGCATCGACTGCAAAATTCACGAAGTAATCGAAGCGGGCGACCATCTTTTAGTATTGGGCCATGTCGAAGAAGTGGCTTTGGGTCGTGAAGCCTCGCCCATGGTGTTCCTGGGCGGTAGTTACGGGAAGTTCAATCAGTGATGGTCGAAGCCTTCAACCCATCTACGGTTTCGGGTCGGTGAAGTAATGCCTATCTACGCCATAGGTGACGTGGAGCCTCGCATCGACCCGTCGGCTTATATTCACCCCGAAGCGGTGATCATTGGAAACGTAATCATTGGGCCAGAAGCCAGCGTGTGGCCCCATGCGGTTATCCGAGCCGACGACAGTTTTATTTCGGTGGGGGCGCGTTCGTCGGTGCAAGACAACGTGGTTCTGCATTGCACGCCAGACCTCCCTACCGTGGTTGGCGAAGACGTCACCCTGGGCCACCTTTGTCACTTGGAGGGTTGCACCATTGAGGACCGATCGCTCATTGGGGTAGGTTCGGTGGTTATTCATGAAGTAGTGATTGGGCGAGGGTCCATAGTGGGAGCGAACGCCATGGTGCGTAACGGAACCATTGTGCCGCCCCGTTCGCTGGTGCTCGGTGTGCCAGCCACCGTACGAGAAGGCGTGGTTCCCGAAGACGCCAACATGCTGAGCGCCGAGGCTTACGTTGCGCGAGGCCGCCAATTCAAAGAACAACTGCGAAGAATCGGTTAAGGATATTTCTTGACTGCCTCTGGACCACTTTGTTCGTCAGAAATCATTTTTGAATCTGAGAGCTTGGCTCTGAAGGCTCACTTGGCTCTCCCGCCCGGTGGAGGCAAGAACTGCCCGGCGGTGGTTATTGCGCACGGGTTCCCTAGCGGCCCGGGCGGCGGAGCAAACTCGCCAGCGACCTTTCCGGAACTGGCCGAACGCATGGCCGCCGAAATGGGGTGGGTGGTGATGGTGCCTTACCTGCGGGGCATGCCTGGTTCTGAAGGTTCGTTTAGTTTGCAAGGGTGGCGTGACGACCTTTTGGCAGCCGTCGAGTATCTGGTTGGGCTTCCTGAAGTAGGGGCAGTATGGACCGCAGGTTTTGGCACCGGGGGAGCGTTGGCGGTTTGCGCAGGAGCAGTTGATCTACGCGTAAACGGAGTAGCGGCTTTGGCCACCCCAGCAGATTTTAATGATTGGGCAGATAACCCTCGACGGTTGTTATTACATGCACGAAAAGCGGGGCTGGTTGACGAGTCGGCGCCGCCCAAAGGTTTTGATGAGTGGAAAGCGTCTTTGTCAGATATTTCCGCAGAGTTGGCGGTTATTCAGTTGGCGCCCCGCCCATTGTTGGTAGTGCATGGCAGCGACGATGAGGTGGTGCCGCCTTTAGATGCCCGCCTTTTGTCTGGTACTCATGGGGCGGGCGAGTTGCGTATGATTTCTGGGGCGGGACATCATTTGCGTCACGACCCGCGGGCCATTGCGGTGTTATTGGGTTGGCTAGACCGTCAACAACGCGAGTTGATTTACTAGGATCCTTGCGGTGGGGGGTGTCTTGATAAATTACCATTACTTTTCCTCAAATAATTGTTACTCTCAGCGTAGGAGAAATACCCACCTCGGCTTGGAGTACCCACATCATGGCTACCGTAGACATCGGAGTAGACCTCAGTAAATACAAACTGGGGTGGAGCGACCAAGAAGACTACGTTTTCAAGCCCACCAAAGGCCTCGACGAACGCCTCATCCAAGAAATCTCCTGGATGAAAGGCGAACCCAACTGGATGCGTGACTTTCGTTTGCGCTCCCACGAAAAATTCCTCAAACGCCCTATGCCGTGGTGGGGTGGCGATATGGACGGCATCGACTTTGATGATATCTACTACTACATCAAGCCTTCCGGCGGCCTCAACAATTCGTGGGATGACGTGCCCGACGCCATTAAAGACACTTACGAAGAATTGGGTATCCCCGAAGCGGAACGCAAATACCTCGCCGGGGTAACGGCCCAGTACGAGTCTGAAGTGGTGCACCACCGCAACCGCGAAGACCTTGAAGAACAAGGGGTTATTTTCTGCGATATGGACACCGCTTTGCGTGAACATCCAGAGATCGTGCGAGCCTGGTTTGGGCGGATAATTCCCCCTAACGACAACAAGTTCTCTGCTTTGAACTCTGCCGTATGGAGTGGCGGGTCGTTTATTTATGTGCCGCCCGGAGTCAAAGTAGAAATGCCGTTACAGGCCTACTTTCGCATCAACGCCGAAAACATGGGCCAGTTTGAGCGCACGCTGATCATCGCCGATGAGGGTTCAGAGGTGCACTACATCGAAGGGTGCTCGGCCCCTACTTACAGCACCGATTCGTTGCATTCCGCGGTGGTAGAAATTGTGGTTAAAAAATCGGCTCGGGTTACCTACACCACTATCCAAAACTGGTCTACCAACGTGTACAACTTGGTGACCAAACGAGCTCGGGTAGAAGCCGAAGGCCACATGGAGTGGATCGACGGCAACATCGGTTCACGTTTGACCATGAAATACCCAGCAGTGGTCATGGTGGGCCCTAAGGCTTCTGGTGAAGTACTTTCGGTGGCTTACGCCGGCCCCGGGCAACACCAAGATGCCGGAGCCAAAATGACCCACGCCGCACCAGAAACCACCTCGAAGATCGTGTCGAAATCTATTTCACAAGGTGGCGGCCGCTCTAGTTACCGCGGGTTGATCCGGGTAGAAGAAGGCGCCCACGGTTGTAAAAGCCATGTGCAATGCGACGCCCTTATTTTGGACGACGAAAGCATTTCCGATACTTACCCCTACATGGAGGTGGGTTCCGACGACGCGGTTATCGGCCACGAATCCACGGTGTCTAAGGTGGCCGATGATCAACTCTTCTACCTGATGAGCCGCGGGCTAACCGAAGAGCAATCTATGTCAATGGTGGTGAACGGCTTCATCGAACCGATTACCCGCACGTTGCCCATGGAGTACGCCGTGGAGTGGAGTCGTCTGATTGAACTACAGATGGAAGGTTCGGTCGGTTAAGGACCAGAGTTGGGTATGCCCCCGACTTGTTTTGATTCTTGATTAGGGTGCTTCTATGCCGATGCGTCAAGAATGTAAACACTTCGAAAGCCGAAGTTACCCCAACGGGGACACGGTACGAAAGTGCAACTTAGATCTGGCTCCTGAAGCACCTTGGCGATGCCCAGAAGACTGCCCGTCGTTTGCCCGACGCATGGTTGACGTCAACTGGAGCCACGGCACCTTGATTACTCCCGCCACTCCGGAAGAACCCAAAGGCTTGGGGGAAGATGACAGCATTGCTGCTTTGTTGGATTCGGTTGAAGACATTGTCAACGCAGCGGGCCCACAGATGCGTGCTGAGGTGGATGCCGAAAATAAAAAAGCTACGAAAAAAGCGGCCCGTCGCGGGCGTTTAGGCCGGGTCGTCGGCAAAAAGAAAAAGAAACGCAAACGTAAGAAGTAAACGTGGGCCCTGCTATATGTGCCTGTTCGTGTGCCGCTTAAAGGGCGAACTCTTCAAGTGCTGCAACAGGGATGTGTACCGAGGAACCATCGGCTTGACGGACTACCAACACGTTGAGGCCGAGTCGGATAAACGACCCAATCACTGGCTCTTGGCGGCCCGCCATGGTTGCGGCAACCAGGGGCGGGTCTTCGAGGAGTTCTTCCAGCACGGTATGAAAATGCGGCAAGCGATCTGCTTGTTCGGCAGTTAACTCGCGGTCGCCAATAATCTCTGGTGCGGCAGGGTCGGGGATAACCGCCGACAGATGCTTCAACGCAAAAAGCGAGCGCTTGCCTTGGCTGGTACGCAGCCCCACCACGTCGCGACCCACTAACTCAACATGGCCTTGACGTTGGGTGCCCGAAGCAAGCAGCAGGGTGACCGGTTCGTTGCGTTCCGCGAGGTCAAGCAGCACCCCAAGAAGATGTGAGGATTCAGCGGAGCGTTGATACAGCCATGCTTCGTGGCCTATTTGGCGTACCGCTTCAGCGGTGATGGCATCGTCTGCCAAACGCTTAAGCGATTCATCCATGGGGTCTAAGGCCATGGGCTGAGATTATGGCTTGTCGGCCTCTACAGCAACATTTGTAAATTCTCGGCAAGGTTTACCTCAACCAAGATAGTCTTGGGCCACTGATGCACGAGACCTCCACCGACCCCCGAACTTCGCCTCGCCAGGGCGCTGACCAAGAAGGCTCAAATGAGCAGGCTTCGGTGCAGATTCATGTGGCGAGCAACGACCTTATGGCCAACTTGGTGGGCGATCACGACAGTTTGCTACGTCGTATCGAAGCAACGTTTCCAGAGGTACAGATACATATTCGCGGTAACCAAGTCAACTTAACGGGCAGGCAAGCTTCGTTGGTGGGGCGCTTGTTCGGCGAATTGGTGCACATTTTAGAAAAAGGCCACCCGTTGGATCAACACACTTTGGAACGCACCATCGACATGGTGCGTCAAGGTGAAGAGCCTGCGGAGGTTTTGACTACAGAAATTTTGCGTTCTGCTCGGGGTAAACCGGTGCGGCCTCGTTCGGCGGGGCAAATGAAGTATGTGGAAGCGATTCGTGACGGGGTCATTACTTTTGGTATCGGCCCGGCCGGTACCGGCAAGAGTTGGTTGGCGGTAGCCATGGCGGTGCGTGCCCTCAAAAATGGGGATGTGGACCGGATCGTCCTTACCCGTCCGCTGGTAGAGGCTGGCGAAAGGGTCGGTTTTTTGCCCGGCGATTTGCTGGCCAAAGTTGATCCTTATTTGCGGCCCCTTTATGACGCACTGTTTGACATGGTGGATGACGAAAATGCCGAACGCATGTTGGAACGAAACGAAGTAGAAGTGGCCCCGCTGGCGTTTATGCGGGGGCGGACCTTAAGCAATGCTTTTATTATTTTGGATGAAGCGCAGAACACTTCGCCGGAGCAGATGAAAATGTTTTTAACCCGTATCGGGTTTGGGTCAAAGGTGGTGGTCACCGGCGACGCCAGTCAAATTGATGTGCCAGGTGGCCGTAGTGGCCTTGATGGGTTAGAAGATTTATTGAGCGACATTGAAGATTTGTCGTTTGTGCATCTCTCTAGCCGAGACGTGGTGCGCCACCGCATTGTGCAAGACATCGTGAATGCTTACGATGAGGATTTTAAAAAAACCCGCCCGCAAGGTTCTCGTGCGGAGCCTTCGTGAACGAAAACTCTGGCCTTGATTCCCAGCAAAAAAATGCTGATTTGACGGTGGTGGTGGTCGATGAGTGCGATGAAATCGATGTTGATCTTGATGCTTGGCAAACGTTGGCGGAACAGGTTTTAAGCAGCGAGGGCTTAGCGACCTGCGGGGTGGAGTTAACGATCCACTTTGTAGACGAAGTGGCGATGACCGAACTAAACCAAACGCATATGGACAGTTCGGGGCCTACCGATGTTTTGGCTTTTCCGCTTTTGGAACCGGCGGAGATAGCGCAACTTTCTGGGCTAGGTCCGCAACTTTTAGGCGACGTGGTTATTTGCCCTGCGGTGGCTTTTCGGCAAGCGGAAGAGGTTTTGGGACGCAACGCCGTTGACGAATTGGCCTTGTTGTTAGTGCACGGCATTTTGCATCTTTTGGGTCACGACCATTACCACCCTGAGGAACGGGCCGTTATGGAAGCACGGCAAGACGAGCACTTAGCGAAGTTTCTCCATGAATAACACGGCCCTTTTTTCTGGACTGTTGCTGGTTGTGTTGTTGCTTGTTTCGGGATGGTTGACCGCTGTAGAAACGGCGTTTATTCGTATGCGCCGCTCGCGTTTAGCGGTGATTCTTAAAACCCGTAGCGAGCAGGACGATGTCGCAGAAATCTTGGCGGGGGTTTTGGAGGATCGACTGAGATTCCTTGGCCCTTTGTTTTTGTTCCAAACCGGGGTGCGGGTAACTAGCGTTGTTTTGGCGCTTTTTTTGATTCCGGATCATTTTGGAAACGGAGCCACCGGTGCGGTAATGGCGGCTTTTGTGGTTTTCTTTTTTGTGATTACTGAGGCGTGGCCCAAGGGTTGGGTTTTGCGCCGACCTGAAGAAGCCGCTTTGCGGTTGGCTAAAAAAGCTCGTTTGGTGGAGCGCATAGTTCCTTTGCGTTGGCTGGCTTACCTGTTGATGCTGATCGTTGAGCGTCTCACGCCGCGAACTGCGGTGCGGGTTTCTGAGGAAGATGAGTCGACGGTTTCAGAAGAAGAACTATTAGCGGTGGCTGACCATGCTTTGGCTTCGCACGCTATTGACGAAGATGAACACGACATGATTGAGTCGGTTATTGCCTTTGGTGACACCTTGGTGCGTGAGGTTATGGTTCCTCGCCCGGACATGGTTGTTTTGGGTTCGGAGGCCACGGTGGAAGATGCGGTTGCTGTGGCGGTGGCTACTGGCCATAGCCGATTACCGGTGATGTTGAGCGATATTGACGACCTGGCGGGGGCTATCCACGCTAAAGATCTTCTCCGTTGTTTTGAAACGGGGGGCCCGCAGCGGTCTTCTTTGACGGATTTTGTTCGCCCGTTGCGGTATGTGCCGGAGACTAAAGCGGCCGATGAGTTGTTGCGTGAAATGCAAGTCGGTCGTTTTCAATTGGTGGTGGTAGTAGACGAACATGGGGCCACGGCTGGTTTGCTGACCATGGAGGATTTGTTGGAAGAAATGGTGGGGGAAATCATTGATGAATTTGATCGTGAGGGCCCACTGGTTCAACATTTGGCGGGCGGCGGTTTGCGGGTGCAGGGCCAAATGCCGGTTGATGAGTTGAACGATTTGTTGACAGGAGCGTTACCGGAGGGCGATTGGGAAACGGTTGGGGGGTTGGTTTTTGATGCCTTGGGTCATGTTCCTGAAGTGAACGAGCAAGGAGAAATCGGCCAGTGGATTTTTACGGTGGAGGAAGTTGTGGGCCGTAGGATTATGAGTTTGCGTGTGAACGAAATTGCGTCAGTAAATATTTCTCGCCCTGAGGTGGCTAATCATGAATGAGCAAGTGTCGTCGAATGAAAACCAAGAGCCGGTTTTTCGGTCGGGTTTTGTGACTTTGGTAGGGCGCCCCAACGTGGGGAAATCTACTTTGCTTAACGCCGTATTGGGAACCAAGGTGACCATTGTGTCGGATAAGCCGCAGACCACCCGTAATGAGATTCGCGGGGTGTTGAATCGTCCGGGCGCCCAAGTGGTTTTTTGCGATACGCCTGGTATTCATAAGCCCAAGTCGCTGTTGGGGGAGCGTTTAAACGCTACGGCTCGCGGTGCTTTGGCCGATATGGATGTGGTGCTGTTCCTGGTCGAGGCCGATGGGGATATTGGTAAAGGTGACCGCATGATTGCTTCCAGTTTGCCGACTGACCGCACTATTTTGGTGTTGAACAAGATTGACAAGGTGGGAGCGGACCGTATTTTGACGCAACTGTCGGAGGCGGCGGGTTTTTCCTTTTTGGACTATTTTCCGGTGTCGGCTACTACGGGTCAAGGAGTGGATGCGTTGGTTGACCATGTGCTGACCCTTTTGCCGGAGGGCCCGCAGTATTACCCGGATGACATGATTACCGATGTGCCGGAATCTTTTTGGGTGGCCGAGTTGGTGCGTGAACAACTGCTGGCGGTACTTAAAGAAGAGTTGCCGCATTCAGTGGCGACGCGGGTTACTGAATGGGAGTGGCCGCGCATTCGGGTAGAGATTTTGGTGGAACGGGAATCACAAAAAGGCATCGTCATCGGCAAAAAAGGTGCAGTGCTTAAACAGGTCGGGATCAAGGCTCGGGCCCAATTGCCGGAAGAAGTATTTCTTGACTTGTTTGTCCGAGTGGATAAACGCTGGTCACGCGAGCCCCGCTCCCTCGACCAACTGGGCTACTAACCAGGCTCCCGGAAGGCCCCAACACTCACCCCAGTCTTCCCACCGCAGTCACGTGGGGTCTGACCCTACGTGTCTTGGTTTTTAGGGATGGGGTTTCTGAAGGGTTTGGGCGTGCGTAAGGGTTAGCTAGTTTTCGGTGATGCGTTGCAGATAGTTTCGGGCTATTTCTGAGTCGGCGGAGCGTTCCATGGGGGGCAGCGCATCAAGGAGGTCGTAGCGGTAGCCCTTGTTTTTTGCCAAGCGGGAGTCCAGCACGGCGGCCACCCCAAGGTCGGTGCCAGACCGGATAAGCCGGCCCACGCCTTGGGCAAGTTCGGTGGCGGCTAACGGAAGATCAATTTTGCGAAAAGAGTTGTCGCCCACCCGTTCTCGGCGCGCACTCAGCAACGGGTCGCGAGGGCTAGGGAAAGGTATTTTGTCAATGATGACCAGCGAACAGGTGCGGCCCGGAACGTCAATACCGTGCCAAAGGCCTTTGGTGCCAAAGAGGCAAGATTGTTCGTCTTCGGCAAAGGCCGCCATGAGCGCTGGTTTGGGCAGATCGTCTTGATGGTAAATATGCCAGGGTAAACGGGGCCTGAGATATTCGGTGGCCTCGTTGAGCGCCTTGCGGCTGGTGAACAAGGCGAGGGTGCGTCCGCCGGCGGCCACAATGAGGTGCTCGATTTCGTCGTGGAGTGCTTGTCGGTAGTCGGGGTGGCGGGGGTCGGGAAGGTGCGCAGCGCAGTAAAGCAGCGATTGATTTTCAAAATTGAAGGGGCTGCCCACATCGGCGTATTCAAAGTCGTCGGTTTCTAGCCCCAAGCGTTGAGCAAGGTTGGCGGGCACGGTGGCGCTGGTCAAAATAACCGTGCGTTCTGGCCAGAGGCTTTCTTTTAAAATGTGGTCCACGGTGATCAAAGCGACTTCCAGCACCATGCGCCCGTTAAGCCGGTCGACCCAGGCGACTTTGTTGTTGTCCAGGGATCGGGCGGCCTGAACGGATTCTAGAAGTGACCCGAGGGCTTGGCGGGTACGGGTTATTTTGCTGGCCGTTTCAATGCCTTTGAGTGAATTTTTCTCTGTCTTGTCTTGGATTTTCCGCAAGACAGCATCAAGCGCTCCGAGTCGGGTGTCGGCCAGTTCGAGGGCTCGGGCCAAGGGTGGGAGTTCAGCGGGTACCACGCGGTTTCCGTTGCTGGGGGCAAGGGCATCTTCTATGAGTCCGGCCAGTTCTTCGGTCTGGTCGAGTTCCGGGCAAGCGGTGAGTACGCCACTGGCCGTCCGGTGAAGGGAACGAAATCGTCCGGCGTGAATTTCGAAACCCAGCGAGGTAGAAAACACTTCTTCGGTTTTGTGGGCTTCGTCTAAAATGGCTACTTGGTGTTCGGGTAGAAATGAGTTTTCTATGGCGATGTCTATGGCGTAGAGGTACAGGTTGGTGATGACGATGTCGGCTAGGGCAGCGTCGTCTCGGGCTTTTTCGGCGAAGCATTCTTCTCCGGCGGGGCAGCGTATGCGTCCGGGGCATTCGTTTGAGCCGACGCTAACTGCTCCCCAAGTGGCGGCTCGGGGCTCGAATGAGAGTTCTGCCCGGTCGCCGGTTTCTGTTTCGTCGGCCCATTCGGCGATAGCGGTTAAATGTTTCGGGTCGGCGTGGTCAGGTAATCCTTCGGCCAAACTGCCGAGGGTTTGTTGCTGGTTGGCTCGTTCCAGTTCGTTTAGTTTTTGCCGGCATACGTAGTTAGCGCGCCCTTTGAGTACGGCGAAGCTAAAAGAGTGGCCGAGGTTTTCTTGGAGGAAGGGAAGGTCTTTGTTGGCTAACTGATCTTGAAGGGCTTTGGTGGCGGTGGCCACGATGACCGGTTGGTCAGCCAAAATGGCTGGGATCAGGTAGGCCAAAGACTTGCCGGTTCCGGTGCCGGCGCGTACCACTGCGTGCTTTTGGTAGGTGATGGCGTCGGCCACTAAACGGGTCATGGAATCCTGCCCAGGCCGGCGTTCGCCGCCTCCGGGGAGGGCACCGCAAATGGTTTCTAAAGCGATGCTTGCATCTTCCGCCAAGGTCATGCCCCGAGGTTAGAGGTTGGGGCGGTAGATTTCGCTTGTGAATGATTTTCTAACACCGTGTTCGCCTGACGACCTTGACTTGACGCGTATCCCTCAACACATTGCGGCGGTCATGGATGGCAACGGGAGGTGGGCGGAGCTTAAGGGTTTGCCCCGTACCGAAGGTCATACCGCTGGTGAGCAATCGTTGATGGACGTTCTGGAGGGTGCCGATGAGTTGGGGGTGAAGTGGTTTACGGTGTTTGCTTTTTCGACCGAGAACTGGCGTCGACCTCCTGATGAGGTGCGTTTTTTGTTGAACTTCAATGAACAAATATTGTTAGAGCGTCAAGATGAGTTGAATGAGCGCAACGTGCGTATTCGTTTTGTAGGTCGCCGGGAACGCCGGGTACCTAAGCGTTTGTTGAAACGTATGGACGAGGCAGAGATTTTGACTCGTAAAAATACTGGGTTGACTTTCACTATTGCTTTTAATTATGGGGGCCGGGCTGAGTTGGTGGATGCGATGCGGCGTATCGCTGATGCAGAAATTCCTGCGTCGCGTATTACTGAGAAAACGATTTCTCGATACCTCTATGACCCGTCTATGCCGGACCCCGATTTGATGATTCGTACTTCGGGGGAGTACCGAATCTCAAACTTTTTGTTGTGGGAGTTGGCTTACAGCGAGCTGGTTTTTTCTGAGGTTTTATGGCCTGATTTCCGTCGTGAACATTTGTTTGCGGCCATTAAGGAGTATCAAGATCGTGACCGCCGTTATGGCGGGGTAACGGAAAGCTGATTTTTCTCTTGCCGTCCGGGGTGCTTAATGTCGCTTTATAACGATCAAGGCGTGGTGCTGCGAGCGTGGCGTTTGGGCGAAGCGGACCGCATTGTGGTGTTGTTAACGGCGGAGCACGGAAAAGTTCGGGCCGTGGTTAAAGGGGTGCGGAAAACCCGGAGCAAGTTTGGTGGTCGTTTGGAGTTGACCAGCCACGTATCGGTGCAAATGTTTGAGGGGCGGGGAGATTTAGGCATCGTGACCCAAGCGGAGAGCATTGACCGGTTCGCGGCCTTGCGGACTAGTGCCGAGCGGTTTGCTGATGCTTCGGCGTTGTTGGAGGTCATGGATAATTTGACTTTGGATGGGGTGCCGGATCGCCGCCGTTACGACATGTTGGTGGGGGCGTTGCGGACGCTGGATGAACAGCCTTCTGCCTTGTTGGTGCCGGCTTTTTTTCTGAAACTTTTAACTCATGAAGGGCTGGCTCCGCAGTTGGATGCGTGTGTGCGTTGCGAGGGCTCAGGGCCGTTGGTGGCGTTGGATCTTCACCAGGGTGGTGCGGTGTGTGAGAAGTGTCGACGGGGGAAGAAGGTTTCGTCTTCGGCGCTGGCTGTTATGCGGGCCGTGTTGGGTGGAGCGTTAAGCACAGCGTTAGCTGTTGATGATGCGCAGGTTTGTGCCGAGGTGGATGCTTTGGCGACTGATTGTGTGGAGTTCCACTTAGATCGCCGTCTCCGTAGCCGCCGGAGTTTAGACGCCGATATTTAAAGTCCGTGCTGTGGGGACTGTCCCCACATCACGAACTTTTGCGGACTACTTGGGTGGCGCCGATGCGGTCACCGAGGCGGCGGCGTGAGGTCAGCACTAAACCGATTTCCGCCAAGATTATTCCGAGGCCTATTTGTGGGATAGCGATGGCCGCTATCCAGGGGAGGGTGCGTCCGGCGGTAGCGGTGATGTCGGGGGTTTCTCCGCTTGGGTCAGTAACGACGCGTAGGCCGGTTGCTGCTTTGCCGATGCTGCGACCGGTTAGCGAGGTGAGGACAATGTGGATGATTAAAAAGGCGGCTAAAGGAATCCAAAAGGCGGGGCTGGTTGGGCTGACGTCGAAGAGCCAGAGTTGGTATTCGAGGGCGTAGCAGGCGTTGGCTTGTTCGGTGAGTTGAGCGCAAGCTTCGTGTCCGGTTTGGTTTTCGGGCCACGGGTGTTGGGTGGCGGTCAGCAGTAAGACTACGGAGGTTAAAAAGATAAGGAAAGCAATGTCAATGCCCCAAGCAAGGGCACGTCGTACTCGCCCGGCGGTTTCCTGATTGGCTGGCGAAGGGGCCGGGGTTAATTTTTTTTCTGACGTCATATCTTTAAGATTCTAGATGGGGGTGAGGCAAGATAGCCTGCTCTCTTATGGAAGCAGAAGAAACTACCGCAGACCCAGAACTTTTTGACAAGATTGTCAACCTCTCGAAGCGTCGGGGGTTTGTTTTTCAATCGGCCGACATTTATGGCGGGTTCCGCTCTACCTACGATTACGGCCCGTTGGGGGTTTTGTTGCTGCGCAACGTCAAAGATCAGTGGTGGCGTTCCATGGTGCAGATGCGCCACGATGTGGTGGGTTTAGATGCTTCTATTTTGTCGCCACCGGCGGTGTGGGAAGCCTCGGGCCATTTGGCCAACTTCACTGACCCATTGGTGGATTGCAAAGAGTGCCGGGCCCGCCATCGTGAAGACAAACTTGACGACCCCGATACATGCCCTTCGTGTGGGGCTAAGGGTGCGTTTACCGAAGCGCGTCAATTTAATTTGATGTTTAAAACCCAGGCCGGTCCGGTGGAGGGCAGCGGCGCTGAGGTTTATTTACGCCCCGAAACTGCGCAGGGCATGTTTATTAACTTCGCCAACGTGTTGAACACCAGTCGCAAAAAGCCACCGTTTGGTATTGCCCAGATTGGTAAGTCGTTTCGTAACGAGATCACCCCGGGCAACTTTGTTTTCCGCACTCGAGAGTTTGAGCAAATGGAGATGGAGTTTTTTGTGCCGCCTGAGGATTCTCCGGAGTGGTACCGCTATTGGTGCGAGCAGCGTCGCAACTGGTATTTAGATTTGGGTATTTCGGAAGATCAACTGCGGTTGCGTGAACACGGGTCTGATGAGATGAGCCATTATTCGGATGCCACGTCGGATGTAGAATTTTTGTTCCCCTGGGGGTGGGACGAACTCGAAGGCATCGCTAACCGTACGGATTTTGATTTAAAGAGCCATGCCGAAGCGTCAGGGGCTCGTTTGGAGTTTCATGACCCGAACAGTGGCGAACGTTATGTGCCGCATGTGATCGAACCGGCGGCCGGGGCGACCCGTACCATGATGGCTTTTTTGATGGCTGCCTATCACGAAGAAGAGGTCAATGGCGATACTCGTACCGTGTTGCGTTTGGATCACCGTTTGGCGCCTTATCAGGTGGCGGTATTGCCGTTGTCTAAAAAACCTGAACTTATTGAGCCGTCACAAGAGGTACTCAATTTGGTGCAGCCGCATTGGATGTGCGATTACGACCAAACGCAAGCCATCGGCCGTCGTTATCGTCGTCAGGATGAGGTGGGGACACCCTTTTGTGTGACCATCGACTTTGACACGTTGGACGACCAAGCGGTGACGGTGCGTGAACGGGATTCTATGGAACAAGAACGGGTGCCTATCGCTGGTTTGGTGGCGTACCTTGAATCCAAGATGAGTAAGTGACCGTTTTTTCTGTCACTACTTTGGAGGGTTTGGAAGCTCTAATTTTTGATGCCGAGGCTCAACGCAGCGCCGAGGCGCGTTGGCAAGCGGTTGCTGCTGTTTCGCCAGAGTTGGTGCGGGTGTTGTTGCATGGCGGGTTTTCGTTGGCCGAAGATGCTGCGGGTGCGGCGGTGGCTATCGGTATTGCCGCTAGCCCGGGGGCTGCTTCGGGAGTGGTTTGTTTAACCTCCGACCGGGTCATGGATGTTGTTGATGCAGGCGGCCAGGCGCTGCTGGTGTGTTTAGAGACCAGCCCGGCCGATGAACTGGGTATGCAACTTGCTGAGGGGATTATCACTGCTCGGGGCGGAATGGCTTGCCATGCAGCAGTGGTGGCTCGGGGGTGGGGTATCCCGGCGGTGGTGGGTTTAAACGATTTAGAAATCGGTGGCGACCACATTGTGTTGGGCGGGGTGCGCATCGACGAAGGTGCTGCGGTTTCTTTGGATGGTTTCACCGGTGAAGTTTTTGCTAGGGGAGCAGAGGTTGCGGAGGTAACTGAGGCGCCGGCCCTGGCGACCTTGTTGTCGTGGGCCGATGAGGTACGGGGTGAACGAGTGGGGCTGTTGGCCAATGCCGACACGGGCGAGGATGCTCGTCGTGCGGTGGACCATGGGGCCGAAGGCATTGGTTTGTGCCGTACCGAGCACATGTTTTTTGGTGATCGGTTAAGCCTTATTCAAAGTTTTTTGCGGGCCGATTCGCCAGATGATGAGCGCAAAGCTTTAGCAGCATTAGAAAAAGCGCAGCACGAAGATTTTGTTCCGGTACTGGAGGCCATGGGAGAGCGCCCGGTGACGGTGAGGTTTTTGGATGCTCCGCTGCACGAGTTTTTGGGTTCGGGTGCCGGGGCGAGGGGCGATTCTGGTCATGAGCACAATCCGATGTTGGGGATGCGAGGGGTGCGTTTGGCGGTGTTACGCCAGGGTTTGTATCGCATGCAGGCTCGTGCCTTGTTGGGGGCTATTGCCGAGGTAACTGCTGGGGGCGGCCACCCGCATGTATCAATCATGATTCCGTTGGTTTCGGATCGTGCTGAGTTGATTTTGGTGCGGGATTGGATTCGCGAGGAGATCGCTTCGGCTTTGGAGCAATATGAAATTGCTCATGCTCCTCCTATTGGCACCATGATAGAAACCCCTCGAGCGGCGTTGTCGGCGGCGGAGATTGCTCGGGAGGCAGATTTCTTTTCCTTTGGCACTAACGATTTGACGCAACTGATTTTCGGCTTTAGCCGTGATGATCTTGAAGTGCAGATGATGGGTGAGTATTTAGCAATGGGTTTGTTGGAGAACAACCCGTTTGAGGTGTTAGACCCGGGCACCGTGGGTCCGTTGATTGCTGCGGCGACCCGGACCGCTCGGTTGGCTAAGCCGGAGATCTCTGTGGGTGTTTGTGGCGAACATGGGGGAGACCCGGCGTCTATCGTCCAGTTGGTGGCGGCCGGCGTGGATTACGTCTCGTGCTCGCCGTTTCGTGTACCGGTTGCCCGTTTAGCGATAGCCCAAGCATTAATCCACCAAGATAGTTAACCCCAATCCTAGATCGCAGCCACGTGGGGTCAGACCCCACGTGACCGCGAGGGTTTAGAAAGCAGAGTGTGGGGGAGGGAAGAGGGCTAGAGGTTGGGCCAGCGGCGACGGCGGGTTTGGGTTTGGCGGTCGTTTTTGCCCAGGGCCCAGATGCGTCGCCATGCTCCGGCTTGCGGGCCGGTCAGGTCAGGGGAGGTGCCGGCGTGGGCTCGTTTGCGGGCTTGCCACCAGTCGGTGGTTGCTTCGTCGGCTAAGGCGGCCACCGCGGTTTCGAGGCGTTCGGCGAAGCGGCGGGCGTTTTCACCGTCGTGGGCAATGAGCGGGTCGCCGAAGGTCACGGTGGTTGAGGAGGGTTGGGGCAAGATTCGGCCCTTCCGCAGAATGCGCCCGGTGCCTTGTATGTGGATGGGTACCACCGGCACGTCGCAGCGAATCGCTAAGTAGGCGGCACCGCCCCGGAAGGGTTGCCCCCACCCGTCGGGGCTGCGGCCGCCTTCGGGAAAGATCAGCAGGCTCCATCCGTCGTCAATGAGCTCTCGAGTCATGTCGGCGGAGCGGCGGCCGACTTTGGTGCGTTCGATGGGGATAGCGCCGATGGTTAGGGCGGCAATGGTCCCCCCGATGCGAGTGCCAAAGAAGTAGTCGGCGGCCGCGCCGACCACCGTGCGGTGGCGCCAGGGGTCGGGGATGGTGGTCAACATGAGCGGCGTGTCGGCGTGGCTGTGGTGGTTGGCGGCAAAAATGACTGGGCCGTCGAGTTGTCCAAGGCGGTCTAATCCGTAAACCCGAGGGTCGGCCAAAATGGTCATGGTGGGCCGCATGACGCCTTCTACGAGGGCGGCTCGGGTGAGGCGGGCGGGGTAGCGGCGGGCCCAACTGGTATCAAAATCGCTGCCAAGGCGTGGGCGTTGAGGCGCCGGGGTTACGCCGTTGGGGGTAGGGGCCGACCGGTAGGGAAACCCAGAACGGGCTACCAAAGCACGGGCGCGCCCCAAAGAGCGGGTGATCGGGCTCACGTTACGTCCGACATGAAGATGGGTGGGTTTTTCACGTGGGTGATGGTGGCTTGTGGCCCTACTACATCGCTGGCCATTTCGAGGGCGTCTTGCAGCGTGCTGGCTGACTGAAAGCCCATGCGTTGCACCGCTGCTGGGTCGCCGCCCACCACGATGACTCGCCCCAGGTGTTGCAGGGCGTGGCTGCCCCAGTACCACATGTAGAAGGGGTGCACCCCGTGATAGGCGTAGGAGTTGCGGTACAGGTGAATGTACCACTCGTCTTCGGCGTATTTCTTTTCGTATTTGCGTTCGATTTCGATGGGGTCGGTGGTGTCGGCCAACACTTCTTCGAAGAAATCGATGTAGCTGGGGTGGTGCACGGGGTGGAATTCCCAGGGGGTGGGGTGGCTCATTATGAGCACGCCGCCTTCACGGACCAGTGGTTTGCCGCGGTACATGTTGAAGAAGTAGCCCAGCCCGAGGCACATGACCAAAATGGGGTTCATGATGGAGTTGACGTTGTAGGGGCAAATGTAAGGCAGGCCCATGGTCAAAATATCGGTTTGGCCTTCTACGGCGACCGATTGTTGTTTGAACACGTTGGCGGTGGTTATTTCGTGTACTGCTTCGACCTCGCCGGCTTGGATGGAAGTCATTTCGTAGGGTGCTTGCCAGGAGCTAAAGATTTTGCGGCGGGATTTGCTGGGCAAGACCTCTAACCCTTTTTGCATGGCGATGAACGAGGCCCGGTCTTTGGCGTTCCATTCCCATTCTCGTTTTTGCAGTACGGAGAGTGGCCCGGTGCGCCCGAAGGTGTTGTTGTTGATGGTGGTTTCGATCTGGAAGATTTTGACCCCGGCGTCGCGTATGACTTCTCCCATGCGCCAGTTTGAGGCGTGTAGGGCCGAGTTTTTTTGATCCATGAAGGAGGTGGAGTTGCGCATGGTGTGCACGTTGTGGTGGTGGCGCAGACTGGTGTAGCCGGAGAGCCCGGTGGCCGTGCTTTTGTGTCCGCCATCCATGGAGACAATGTTGATGTTGACGTAGACGACAAGGTCGCTTTCGGCGGCTCGGCGGCTGAATTGTACGTCTTCGCCGTGGGGGGTTTCGCCCAGTACTACCATGCCGTCGGGGTCTTCGGCGTCGTGGTTGTAGAGGCGCCCGGAGGGGGCAAAGGCATCGTAGACCCGGTCGCCTACGGCGTGGCGTAGTTCGTCTTCGGTCATGCGGCGGTGTATGGCGAGGGCGGCGATGAGGTGCACGTCGTCTACGCCGGCTTCGGCGGCGAGGTCGAGTACGGCTTCGATAATGCGTTGGCGAATGTCGGGGCGCCGCATGGGGGGCAGCGGTAACGAGATGTCGTCAAAGGCAATGGTCAACTTCATGTCGGGGTGCAACAGGGCGGCTAATGGTTCAGAGTCGCCGATGGGGTTGGCCAGGGCATGACGAATGGCCCCTTCGGGGTCGGCGAGGCCTTCGAGTGGTTCGGGTGGGTAGATGACCCGTGACCGGCCGGCGGGGAGTTTTTCTAGCTTGAATTGGTCGCCGTGGTGAAACAAGATGGGCGGGCTGGAGCGGTCTACGTCAAGGACGAAACCGGGCCGGGGGGCCAAATGTTTGTTGGAAGTTTTGTAAGGGTCGGCGTTGCTACTCATAGTTGGTCACGTTCCTTTTCAGAGCGAAGGTCGAAAGCGATTTTTACGGCACCGCGGCGTCCAGCACCGGCGGCGTGTTCAAGGGCATCTTGGTAACGGTTGAGGGGGTACACCGCAGACACCAGTTGCCCGAGGTCGGCAGTAGACACCAAGTCGGCGGCCAGGTCGAAGGTGCGTACGGGGGTGCCGTCGGCGGCGGTTTCGGTGCCGTAGGTGTAGGCGCCGATGAGTTGTATTTCTCGGTGCCAGAGGGGGGTGAGTTCAAGGCTGACTTGGCTAGGCATGCCGACCAGAACGATGCGTCCGCCGGGCCGGGTGATGGCCAGCCCGTCGGTGATGCTTTCGCTGGAGCCCACGCAGTCCACTACGGCGTCAACGCCGCCGCTGAGTCGGTCTACTGCTCCGTCGTCGGTGTGGAGGCTTATGGCTCGACTGCCGGTGTGGCGTCGGGCGGCTCGGCGTATTTCTTGTGGGGCGACCACGTGGTCGGCGCCGAGTTGGGCGGCCAGGCGGCGTTGGTGGGGGTAGCGGGCGGTGGTCAATATTTGGGCGTCTGGGTTTTGGGCTCGCAGGGCGGCGATGGTTACCAGGCCGAGGGTGCCGGCTCCTAAGATGGCGATGGTGGCGGCGCCTTGGGCTTTGAGGGCGGCGTGTACCCCGCAGGCGGTCGGTTCAATCATCACGGCTTCTTCGTCGCTGAGGGTGTCGGCTACCGGGTGGAGTTGGCTGGGGTGGGCTGCGAAGGCGGTGGCCCACCCACCGCCGGTGTCGTGGCAGGAGCCGGTTTGTATGCCGGGTTCGAGGTTGCCGAAGGTGGTGTGTTGGCAGTTGCCGAGGTGGCCGGCGGCGCATGAGGGGCAGGTGGGGTCAAGGTTGCGGCTTACGCAGCCTAAGACGGGTTCGAGCACTACTCGGGTGCCGTCGGTGAGGTCGCCGACTACTTCGTGACCGGGTACGAAGGGAAACGAAACGAGGGGTTCGAAGTAGCGGGCGGAGCGGCCGTCGATGGTGGCCAGGTCGGAGCCGCAGATACCAGATAGCCGGGGCCGTACTTGTACCCAGTCGGGCCCGGGCATTTCTGGCGCATCGAGGTCGGCCAATTTGAGTGGGCCGACGCTACTGCCGCGTCCTGGGGTGAAGCTGCCGGCGATGCGGGCTGCTGCGTAGCGGCCTATGTTTCGTTTGAATTGCAGGGCTTTCATCGCCAGGCCTCCAGGGGCCCGCGGGCGGTGGGGCTATGCGGTGGGGCCAGGGGCAACAAGCGGCGGTGCATACCGGGTGATTTTTGAAAGTCCTCAATAAGCCAGCCGCGTTTGTGGGCAATGCTGGCTAAACGGGTTTCGGGGTTGACAGCCACCGGAAAACCAACGGCTTCCAGCATGGGCAGGTCGCTGGCCGAGTCGGCGTAGGCGATGGATTCGCGTAGGTCGAGGTCGTGTTCTGCGGCGTAGTCAGCGAGGGCCTGATAGCGGGCTTCGCCGGTGGGGGGTACGGCGGTGAGTTCACCGTTGTAGGTGCCGCCTTCTTGACCGAGTTCGGCGCACACGATGTCATCGAAGAGTGGCTTGAGGGGTTCGACAATGAAGTCCAAAGCGCCGGTGATGAGGAGCGTGCGGTGCCCTAAGGCTCGGTGTTGTCGCACGCGGCGCAGGCCGGCGGGAAACGATTTGGCCAAGATCAGTTCGCTGAATTGTTCGGCGCTGTCTTCGGATATTTGGTCGATGGGGGCACCGTCGTAGCGGCGGTAGAAATAGCGCAAGAAGTCGCTGCGGTCGCGTTTATCTAGGGCCAGTAGGGTAGGGGCTTCCATCATGGTTTTGAGTACGAAGCGCAGGCGGTCGCGTCCGGAGAGGCGACGGCTGGCCATCCAGGAGTAAGAGGCCACCACGTTGGAGGCAATGAGGGTGTTTTCGAGGTCGAAGGCGGCGAGGTGGCGGTCGGGGGACAGTATTTGTTTGCGGAGGCGTTGGGGTCGGGTTTCTCCGCCTCGGGCGGGGGGTTTCATGGGTACCCGGCCGGCTTTAACTACTGATGGCAGGTGAATGTTGGGTACGTAGTAGTCCCAGTCCACCACTCGGGGGTCAAAGCAGAAGGCGGCTTGGTCGGCTGCGTCGAGGTCGTCCCACATGGCCAGTAGGCGATCGAGGCCGTAGAGGGCTTCGCATTCGGCGTAGGCGCCGTAGAGGTCGACGTAACCGGTGGCTCGTTCTACCAGTTCGCTTTTTTCGGCCAGGCGGGCGCCGAATTCGGCTTGGCGGCCGCGTACCGGTAGGGAGCCGACGATTTTTTCGGCTCGGGTGAGCATGGTGCTGGCCCGTTCGAGTTGTTTTTTGACGCGGCCGCGCCCAGGGAATGACCATTCGGGTACGGAGATGGGTTGGCCGTGTTCGTCGTAGATGGGGTTTTCGGTGAACCAGGCTCGCACCATGTCGACGAGGTGGCCGTAGCTCAGGGGGTTTTGGCTGCCGGAGGCTACTTGCACGATGTCGGGCCATTGTTGGGGGCCACGGGCGGCGACGGAACAAATGGCGGCGACTACGTAGTCCACAGGGATGACGTCGATGATGCCTTCGGGTACGCCGGGGAATTCTTTTAGCAGGCCCCGGGCGTAGGAGATGATCACTGGTTCGGCCATGCGGAAGCCGCGTATCCACCCGGGGGATGGTTCGGAGACTGCTGATTCGATAATGGCGGGGCGCACGATGCTGAGGGGAATCTCGCCTACTGATTCGGCCAGGGCGATTTCGCCGAGGGCTTTGGTGTAGGCGTAGGCGTCGGGGAAGCCCAGTGAACTGGCTCGGGATATGCCGGCGTTGGCCATGTAGTCGTTGATCCAACGGGTGCGGAGTTGTTCGGTTTTGTCGGCCAGGGCGGGGGTGCCGGCGGCGCCGAGTTCGTTGGCGGCTTTGCTGTGAAAGTCGGCCAGTTGATCGGGGGTGCGGCTTTGGGATTCCACGTCGAGGCGGATGCGTCGGGCGCTGGCTACTTCGGTCCGCCAGTCGACGTTGACGTAGAAGGGGCTTTCGTTTACGGGTTCTTCGGGGGCGGCGCCGCGCCGACTACCTGCTACGTAACAAGTAGAGACGGCCACCATGTGGGGGGTGACGTTGAGTTCGGTCAGGGTTTGGGCAATGCGAACCGGCCCAAGCAAGTTGATTTCCACGGCGTCATCAAGGGGGGAATCAAAGCTGACCGAGGCGGCGGAGTGGATGAAAATATCGCAGGTGGCCAGAGCGGCGCGGCCGTCGTCGTCAAGGCCGAGCCCGTCGACGCTGACGTCGCCTCCTATGGCGGTGATGCGGCGGGCAGCCATTTCGGCGAATTCTTCTTGGCCGAGGTCTTGGCGTAGGCGGTCGAAGGCGTCGTTGCGCAAGATGTCTCGGTCAACCCGTCGTTGGGCGCCGCGGCGGCCGGGACGCACTAAGAGGACTAGTTCGCAGTCGGGGGCGGAGCGCAAAAGGCGTTCAACGAGGGCGGTGCCTAAAAACCCGGTGCTGCCGGTGATGGCGATGCGTTTACCGGCGAGGGACTGGGGAATCATGGGTTAGTTCTATCAGAAAATGGCAAGACTTACCAATTGGTAGAGAAATGGGTTAGGTTACGTGACATGGCTCCAAGAGGCGAAACCAAAGAACGGATACTCCAAGCGGCGCTGGAATCGTTCGGCACGGTGGGCTATGACGGCACGTCGTTAGACGACCTGGCAGTAGGCCTCGGCATACGCAAACAAACCATTCTTTATCATTTCGTGTCTAAGCGAAATCTCTTGTCGGCGGTGGTTGACCATAGTGCGGGCTACCTCACTGAAGCTCTTGAGCAGGTTTTGTCGTCTAAAGCGTCGGATGCTGACCGTATTGAAGAGTTGGTGCGCTCGGTGTTTCGGGTGGCTCTTGAGCAACCTCTGCTCCTTGGTTTGCTTCGCGAGGTGAGTCGCCCGGGTTCGCCGGCGGCGCCACGTTTGCGTTCCATGATGGTGCCGCTAATGGACCGTGCTGTGGCTTGGATGGAAACTGAAATGGCCGCCGGTCGTATGCGCCGCACCGACGCCCAGTTGGTGTTGTTGAGTGCTTATTCCACCGTGGTGGGCTTGGCCACCGAGATTGAGGTGCTTCGAGCGGCCGGTATAGAACGTGCGCTCCGCCCGGTTGCCCTTCGCCGCCGTGAGCTCCTGCGTTTCCTCCGGGCTTCACTCATTCCAGCCAAGTAACAGCCTCCCACAATTCAAAAAACGCAGTCACGTAGCTCTGACCCCACGTGACTGCGACGAAGGGTTGACTTGGCTAGCGGGCGGTGTTGTGGCGTTGGGTGGTGTGGCGTTCGAGGGCGAGGTCTACCAGGCGGTCGATGAGACCGGGGTAACTCAGCCCGGCGTTGAGCCATAAGCGGGGGTACATAGAAATCGGGGTGAACCCGGGGATGGTGTTGACCTCGTTGAGAATGACTCGCCCATCGTCGGCCACAAAAAAGTCCACCCGGGCCATGCCGGCGCACCGCAAGGCCAAATAAGCCTGGGCGGCCGTGGTTTGCAACTCGACAACAAGTTCGGGGTCTAGGTCGGGGTCCAACACTAGGTCGGCTCCGTCGGCGTATTTGTCGTCGTAGTCGTAAAACTCGGCTCCGGGGCAAATCTCCCCGGGGCCAGAAACCTGTGGCCGGCGGTTACCCAGCACGGCTAATTCAATTTCTCGACCCACGATGGCTTCTTCAACAAGAATCCATTGGTCGTAAGTGGCGGCCGTGGCCAGCGCAGATTGCAAGGTCAAAGCGTCGGTGGCCCGAGACACCCCAATGGATGACCCCATGTTGGCGGGTTTCACAAAAACCACCGGGCCAAGGTCGGCCAACAGTGAGGCCATTAATGCTTGAGCGGCTTCGCTCCCTGCTGTGGGCAAATCGTCGGCGTGGAGACTGCGGTGGCGGGCTTGATCGATGCCGTGGTGGGCCAAAATGTCTTTGGCGGCCAGTTTGTCCATGGCGAGCGCCGAGCCCAACACGCCACTGCCAATGTAAGGCACGTCGGCTATTTCTAGCAATCCTTGCATGGTGCCGTCTTCGCCCAAGGGTCCATGGAGCAGGGGGAACACCACCACGGGCCCGGCGGCGGCCAGTTTGCGTAACTCGGGGAGAGGGTCCCATGTGGGGCCACTGGGGTCTAAGGCCTCGGGCAGGTCGTCGGCGGCTAAGGCCTCAGCGGCGGCGGTGGCCAGCGACCAATGGCCGTCACGGTTAATGCCTACCGATATTACGTCGTATTTTTCTGCATCGACGGCAGCCAAAACGTGGCGCGCCGATACGCAAGAAACATCGTGTTCAGCGCTGCGGCCACCAAAGAGCACCACTAGTCGTTGTCGATTAGTCATAAAAACATCGTAGAGGTCTGGAGGGCGATGCGGGTGGCACCACTTGAGGGCTTCGGCCTGTGAGAATAGCGCCATGGAATTTTCGTTAGCCCAGGTGGCTGAAATAACTGGTGGCGTGTTGTGCGGCGACAGCGTGAACCTCGACGTGAAGCTAAGTGGGGCTACCCAAGATTCGCGCCGCATCACCCCAGGATGTTTGTTTGTGCCTTTACGAGCCGAACGTGACGGGCACGATTTTATTTCTGCGGCTTTAACTGCCGGGGCGGCGGGTTTTTTGACGGAACAAGAATCCACGTTGGGCCCGTCGGTGCTGGTGCCCGACACGGCGTCGGCGTTACAGGCGCTGGGAGCAGCGTCCCGCACGTCAATTACGGCCCCGGTGGTGGGGGTTACCGGGTCGGTCGGTAAAACCTCGGTCAAAGATCTTACCTCAGCGGTACTGAACCAAAAAGGCCCTGTTCATGCCAGCCCGCGGTCATTCAACAACGAAATAGGGGTGCCGCTAACTCTTTTGAACACTCCAGAAGAAGCCACCGCCGTGGTGGCCGAAATGGGGGCCCGTCACCCGGGCGACATCAGCAACCTCTGCGCCATGGTGCACCCCGATGTAGGGGTTATTACCACCATCGGTATGGCCCACACCGGGGTGTTTGGTTCACTTGAAGCGGTGGCCCAAGCCAAAGGGGAGATTATTGAGGGTCTTCCGGCGGCTGGTTGTGCAGTGCTTAACGCCGATGTGCCGGAGGTGATGGCGCAAGCGGACCGCACAAGAGCCCAGGTGTTGACCTTTGGCCAGGCGGGCGAGGTGCGGGCTCGTGAGGTGCGGGTGGGCGCCGACTTACGGCCTTCTTTTTTGTTGGAGTCTCCGTGGGGGCGTATTGAGGTGCGCCTAGAAGCCCGAGGCGCCCACATGGCGAACAATGCGTTGGCGGCGGCTGCCGTGGGTTTGGTGTTGGAGGTTCCGCTTGATCAAGTGGCGGCCGGTTTGGCACAGGCCGAGCTTTCACCTTCTCGCATGCAGTTGGGCACCGCCCCGAGCGGCCTGCTGGTTATTGACGATGCTTATAACGCCAACCCGCTGTCGGTGGGGGCCGCTTTAGAAGCTTTAGCGGCGGTGGAGGCGCCTGGTCGGCGGGTAGCGGTGCTGGGTTTGATGGCCGAGTTGGGCGACGATGCTCCGTTGGCGCATCAACAAATGGCGCAAAAAGCTGCTGCCCTTGGCGTGGAGTTGTTCACGGTGGGCACCGACCTTTACGGCCCCAGCCCTCAAGCAGATATTGACGCAGCGCTTAAAAACTTGGGCCACGGTGACGTAGTGCTGGTAAAAGGCTCGCTGGTGGCCGGGCTACAAGCCTTAGCGGCCCGGTTGTTGAAGAACTAGTCCCCGTCGACCGGCATTTCTCGGGGGCGCAGGGGAGTGTTTGATTGGTTCCAGGTGTGCAAGTCGGCGGCGTCGCAGGCCGGGCACAGAAAAATGACCTCCATGGCTTGAATAGAAAGCTGCGTGCCGCGTGACTTTTCTACAATAGAACGAGCGGCTTGGCGCAGGTCGGTGGCGGCACAAGTGGGGCAGGTGGGGGTGCGGTCCCGTACCCAAGACAGGTCACACGACCCGCAGGTGACGGTGATGGTTTCTTGGCCAGGTTCGCCTTTGATGACCCCGTCAAGGTTTTCTTCTTCCCCGCAGTTGGGGCAAGTAATCAGCGTCATAGATAAGAACGCTAGCGGGCGGTGGGGTCGCTGGGGGTGGGCGGGTAGCCTGCCACCCTCATGGACCGTTAGCTCAGTTGGCTAGAGCGCTCGCCTCACACGCGAGAGGTCACTGGTTCAAGTCCAGTACGGTCCACCACCAACGACTAAGAGATGGGCGCAGCAAGCGAGCGCCCCTACGGGGGTAACGGGCTAACCGGTCGTGGTGCCGCACACCTTTGTAGGGGAGCTGCTTGCCGCTCCCTTTGGTTAGGCGCAGAGACGGGCGCAGCAAGCGGCGCCGGTACGGCATACTGGCTTGATGAGCGACCTCACCACCAACCAAACCGTTGACCTGTTGCAAACCATGATTCGCAACGCTTGTGTAAACGACGGCACCCCCGAGTCGGGCCAAGAAGTCCGCAATGCCGATGTGCTGCAAACCTTTTTAGAAGGCACCGGGCTTGACCTGCAACGCTACGAACCCACCCCGGGGCGCACCTCGCTGGTGGCCCGCATTGAAGGCAGCGACCCCACCGCCCCCTCGTTGTGCCTCATGGGCCACACCGATGTGGTGCCGGTAAACCCCGACGGATGGGACCGCGATCCCTTCGGCGGCGAGCTAGTAGACAACGAAATCTGGGGCCGAGGCGCCGTCGACATGCTCAACCTCACCGCCGGCCAAGCAGTAGCTTTTCGCACCCTGGCCAACCAAGGCTTCAAACCCCGCGGTGACTTGATCTTTTTTGCGGTAGCCGACGAAGAATCAGGCAGCGCCCACGGAGCCCGCTGGATGGCCGACCACCACTACGCCGACATCAAAGCCGACTACGTGCTCACCGAAAACGGCGGCCTGCATTCCGGGCCCGACACCGCCCCCGCTATCAGCGTCAACGTGGCCGAAAAAGGCGTGGCTTGGCGGCGTTTAACGGTGAGCGGCACCCCCGGCCATGGCTCTATGCCGTACCGCACCGACAACGCTTTAGTAAAAGCCGCCGCAGTCATCCAACGCCTGGCCGAATACCAACCAGCGGCCCGCTTTCACGAACTCTGGCGAGCCCGAGTAGAAGCCATGGGCCTACCCGAAGAAGCCAAACAACAGTTGCTCGACGAAGACCAAGTTGACGAGTTTCTCGCCAACCTGCCCAGCGCCGCCACAGCCAGCCACCTGCATGCCTGCACCCACGCCACCTTCTCGCCCAACGTGGGCCACGCCGCCGGAAAAACCAACGTCATCCCCGACCAAGTCAGCATCGAAGTAGACATCCGTACCCTGCCCGGCGACCTCTCGGTAGCCGACCACCTGCGCGAAGCCTTAGGCGACCTAGCCGACCACGTAGAAACAGAGGTGCTCATCAACGACGCCTCATCGGCTAGCCGCATCGACACCCCCCTGTGGGACTCCCTGGAACGGGCCATCAACAAACCGTTCCCCTCGGCCCGCCTCAACCCGCAATTCTCGGTGGGCTTCACCGACGCCCGGGTTTACCGAGAACACGGCGCCGTGGTTTACGGTGCCGGCTTACTTAGCCCAACCATAGACGCCGGAGAATTTGGGCGGCGCTTCCACGGCCACAACGAACGCATCGACGTAGAATCGCTGCGCCTCACCACCCAGATGTACCTCGATGTCTGTCAAGACTTACTGGGCTGACGCTGGTCGGCAGACACCACCACCCGGTGCATGACTCGACGATGCGGTAAGTAATCGTCAACGGCGTAATGTTGCGACCCGCGATTGTCCCAAAGAGCAATAGTGCCCGGGTGCCAGCGCAACCGAACATGAAATTGTGGCCGGTTGATGAAACCAAACAAAAAGGTCAACAAGCGATGACTCTCGGGTCGGCTCATACCCAACACATGCACCGTGAACGTTTCGTTTACATTGATAAAGGGTCGGCCAGTAACTGGATGATGGTCAATAATGGGATGTGCGGCAGACCCCACCGAAGCCATGAGTTGATCCACTTTCTCTGAGCCGCCCTCGGCAAACGCTTGGTTGCGAAAGGAACCCAAATCGTGCACAGCAGAGAGATCTTCGAGGTCTCGGCGTAACCCCGGCGGCAAAGCATCATGAACCGCGAACAAACTGGCCCACAAAGTGTCACCCCCCACCGGCGGAATAATCACGCCCTGGAGCACCGAAGCAAAAGCCGAAGACGGCTGAAAAGTTAAATCGGAATGCCACTCGGCGCTATCTGGTGGGTTATCGGAATTGGTATCTAAAACCATGACTGATGGGTGCCCCGGCAAAGCAGGATACGTATGGTGCGGCCCCGCTATCGGGCCAAAATTAGTGGCAAAATCCGTCAACTCTTGCGCCGTCAAATTCTGTTCACGAAAGAAAAGTACATGGTGCTTCATGAGTTCTTGGTGTAAAGCATCAGTTAGTTCAGGTTTCAAAACACCGGTTAAATCAACGGCCGAGACCTCGGCACCAATAACCGGAGTCAAAGGAGTGACCAACATGAGTAGAGGCTAGGTCAACGCCCAGAGCAAAAGCACCCCGGAGGCCACCTTGACGGTGATCTGGTTGTCTACTACTTGGTTAGATAAACCACGCCCCGTGCCGGAAGGCAAAATTTCACCATGCAAAGGCCACCGCAGGCCAGTGGTTTGCACCCCGACCGCCGGGCCCCCCAGAGCCAACAAACTTACCGAAGAACCCTCAGGCAAGGTGCGGCAAAAATCTTGGTGCACCACCCACCCCGTAGCCCCTGCGACACGGATTTCAATGGCCAACCCGAACCACCGTTGGGCAGCCAAAGCGAGCAAATTGCCCAGCGCATGATCAGGACGACCACCCAGAGAGCCCACCACGGTGATTGATAAAAAACCTCGGCGCTCGGCGGCCGCTAAAGCCAGTTCTAAATCTGTTTCATCCTTGTCCACCGGATGCTGTTCTATTTCGATCGCCGCCAACCGGCCAGCCGCAGACACGGAATCTAAATCGCCGACCAACAAATCTACCGAATAACCCAAAGCCAAAGCATGGTCGGCCCCTCGATCGACGGCGATAACAAACTCCGCCGACGGCAGGGGAGCAGTTAGTGCCGGCGCTGGCCCACCCAAAAAAACTAAAGCGTGGTCAATCATGCCGTGCCCCTCACCTGCGCCGTCCAGCGGCCAGCTTTTTCACTAAGCGAAACATCCAAACCAAAACACCGGCCCAAATGCTCCTCGGTCAACACCTGACCCAACACCCCCTGGCTAACCACCTGACCTTGACGCAGCAACAAGCCGTGAGTAAACCCGGGCGGAATCTCCTCCACATGATGAGTAACCAAGACCATGGGCGGCGTCTCGGGTGCCTTAGCCAACGCAGCCAAAGTAGCCACCAGTTCCTCACGGCCCCCCAGGTCTAAACCCGCCGTAGGTTCATCAAGTAACAACAAATCCGGGTCCGTCATCAAAGTACGAGCCAACAACACCCGTTGGCGTTCCCCCGAAGACAGCGTGCCAAACGAACGCTCCGCCAAACCCCCGCAGCCCAACTGAGCCAACAAGTCCTGGGCCCGCGTGCGGTCCGCGGCAGAATAACTATCCCACCAGGGCTCCAAAGCACCAAACAATGCCGTCATCACCACCTCAGCAGCAGAAAGCGTGGCCCGCAAATCTTGGGCCAAACTCGCCGAACTCAACCCCACCCGGCGACGCAAACCCCGCACATCTATCTCGCCCAAAGCGTGATCCAACACGGTCACCCGGCCACTCGACGGGTGTAAACGCAACGCAGCAATCTGCAACAACGTGCTTTTGCCCGAACCATTCGGCCCCAAAACTACCCAATGCTGCCCGGGCGCTACCTGCCAATCAACAGCATTTAGTACCGCCTGGCCGTTATAACAGCGACTCACCGCAGCAAAAGAAATTACCGGCTCAGTCATACCTCAAACCTTAGACGGCAAAACTCAAAGCAGGGACCGCAGCAACAAAGCCACGGCCGCCACCGCCGACAACACGTACACGCTGGTCGACACCCGCCCGGCATCAATGCGTGAACGCAAAGGCCCCGACAAAGCCACCCCAGCCACCACAGCCGGAGCCAACCACAAAGCAGTCACAAAATCTTGACCAGTGATTTGCCCCCCCAATGCCAAACCCACCACCGACATGGACGTACCAATCAAAAAATAAGGCGACATGGTGGCCCGAAAAGACGGCCCGTCTAAATCATGCAAAGTCAAAGCCACCGGCGGGCCACCCACCCCTACGGTGGTAGCCATAAACCCACTCAACCCGCCGGCCCCCAACAAGAGTTTCTTGCTGCGCTGTGGCGCCAAACCGCTGACCTTCAGCCCCACCGCCAACAGCAACAACACCCCAAACAAAACACCTAAACGGTCGCCCGAAAAAGCTTGTAAAGCCACTACACCCAATGCCACCCCCGGCAACCGCCCCAACAACGTCCACGTCAAAATGGGTTTCTCAACGTGGCCACGCTCTCGCCAAGTCATCAAACCGTTAAGTACCGGGCTCACCAACAACACCGGCACCGGGACTAAAGACGGGTTAATCAAAGCCAACAACGGCACGGCAAACAAGTTGGCGCCAAAACCCACCGCCCCCTGCAAGGCACAAGCAATCAAGTAAACGACCATGGCTAAACCGGTTTCCCATACAGACATGTCTGCAGGGTATTAAAAAACCTGCCGCAATGGTCAACCCGCAGACGGCTAACATAAACAACCTGATGGGAACGCTGCCGGGTCTACTAATAATGGCCTTACTTTTGGCAGTCAACGCCACCTTCGTGGCCGCCGAATTTAGCCTGATTGCTTTAGATCGTGCCGCTATAGAAGCCCAAGCGGCCAACGGCAGCCGCCTGCATCGCCGACTGCTACGCAGCCTGACCCACCTGACCGAAACCATGTCGGGCTGTCAATTTGGCATCACCGTTTCGGCCCTCTTGCTGGGCTTCGTAGCCGAACCCACCGTGGCCCGTCTGCTAACCGGCCAAGATCACCCCACGGGCCTGAGCGTGGTTATGGCCATCGCGGTAGCGACGGCATTGCACCTAGTAATCGGCGAACAAGTACCCAAATACTTGGCCTTAGCCAGCCCAGAAAAAATAGCCCGCCGAACCGTGCCCCTTTTGGCCCCCTACAGCACCGTAGTGCGGCCCCTGGTGGCGGTACTCAACCACGCAGCCAACGCAATACTGCGACGATTTGGCGTAGAACCCCGCCACGAAATAAGCAACTCTCGTAGCGTCGACGAACTCGAAGACCTCATCACCGCCTCGGCGGCCGGCGGCCTCAACCCCGAAGAAGTAAAACGCCTAACCCGGTCACTGCACTTTGGCGACAAAACAGCCAGCGACGTACTGGTACCCCGCCCCGACATAGAAGCCCTCGCCGCCGACGCCTCGGTAGCCGATCTCATCGAACGCTCCCAAAAAACCGGTTACTCCAGGTTCCTAGTTTACGGCGACGACCTTGACGACGTGGTGGGCCTCGTGCACGTAAAAGGCATCTACCGCCTGCCGGTAACCCAGCGCGCTGACACGCCCATAAGCGAACTCATGCAAGAAGTGCAAGCGGTACCAGAAACCCGCAGTTTGGCCGAAATTATGGCCGACTTTCGCCAACACCAAACCCAAATGGCACTAGTCATAGACGAACACGGCGCCACTGCCGGCTTGCTCACCCTAGAAGACCTTTTAGAAGAAATATTGGGCGACATTAGCGACGAACACGACCAACAACTTCCGCTAGTGCGCCCCACCCCCAGCGGTGACCTGCTGGCTGCCGGGCGCCTCAACTTTGACGAGGTATACGAAGCCACCGGGTTCAACGTGCCCGAAGGCCCCTATGAGACCCTGGCCGGCTTTGTGTTGACCCAACTTGGGCACTTGCCGCAACTCGGCGAAACCATAGAACACCAAGGTTGGTGTTTCGAAGTAATGGCCATGGAAGGCCGGCGCATCGCCCTCTTGCGGGTGGTGAAACCATGATCATCGCCTTGCTGATTTTGCTTATCGTTGCCAACGCCATTTTTGTGGCCGTGGAGTTTGCCTTAGTAGCAAGTCGCCCCGGACCGTTAGAAAAAGCCGCCCAACAAGGCTCACGAGGGGCCGCCTTGGCCTTAAAAGCTCGTCAAAACTTGCGGCCCCAACTCTCGGGCGCACAGTTAGGTATTACCGCCAGCAGCGTGGTGTTGGGCATCGTGGCCCAACCCTCGTTGGGGCGCCTATTCACCCCTATTTTTGAAGCACTCAACGCACCCCAACAATTCACCCAAGACATCAGTTGGCTCCTAGCCATGGGCACGGCGGCCATGGTGCAGATGCTGCTCGGTGAAATGGTTCCCAAAAACTTGGCTATCGCCGCCCCAGAACGCACCCTGCAGCGACTCATGCCCGTGCATCGGCTCTTCGTGCGAGCATTCGGGCCCATCATTTGGGTACTGGACCACACCGCCGCCCTTTTGGTGCGCCCCTTCGGCTCGCCCCCGGTAGACGAAATCGAATACGCCTTAGGTGCCCCAGAACTCTCCGCCATATTCGCTGCCTCGCAAAACGAAGGAACCCTTGACGCTTTTGATCATGGACTGTTATCTGGATCCCTGGCGTTAGCGCAGCGGCCATCAAAGGAATCCATGGTTCCCGTGGCGGCCATGGTGGCCATAAGTCAGCAAGCCACCATCGCTGAGATAGAACAAATCATCGTGACTACCGGACACACCCGGTTTCCGGTTTACGCCCAAAACCGGCAAGACCTGGTGGGCATGGTCCACGCCAAAGAACTCTTAGCCTTTGGTCCCCAAGACCAAAACCTAGCGTTGCCCGCCTCGGCCGTACGACCGCTCATCACGGCAACCGAAACCACCACTCGCCAAGAAGCATTAGTGATTATGCGAAAAAACAAAACTCACCTGGTGGTGCTAGAAAACTCTGCCGGCCAACCCCAAGGCTTGATCACCATGGAAGACATCGTGCAAGAACTCATGGGGGAATAGCCCAAAAACGCCGCCCACGGCCCTTGCCCGCTGTGACCACTGCCCCCTTTGGGAATGAACCGCCGCGGCCCTTTTTTACCCCTCGGCGACTACCCTCAACGAAATGTTCCGTATTCCTGCTTTCTTTGTCGCGTTTGGGCTGTTGGCGGCCTGCACAGTGGCCGACGCCCAAGAAGCAGATCAAGCATGGGTGACCAACCCCCCGGAAGGCTTACAAATGGTAGTGGATGCTGCGGTGACCGCAGGAAACGAAGCCACCGAAGTAGCGAGAGAGCTAACAGAAACAGCGTCACCGGCAATAGCCCAGATCGAAGCCCTCAACCGGCAAGCAACGCAAACCAGCCAACTAAGCGAAATGTTGGGCGACACCATTGGTCAAGGGCTCTTGAACCTCCGAGAACTCCAAAAAGAACAAGAAGCAATATTGGCGGCCCTTACCGATGAGCAACGTCGAGAACTAGAAACCCGAGCACTGGCCGAAGCAAGCCAAGCCGCCGTTAACCGCCACGTCGGGTCAACCACCTGGGTGTGTTTGGTAGCCGGCGAAATGCAGTACCGAGACTCGTGGGGAGAGCCCCGCTCTGGCGGACGAACCCATGACGGAATTGACATTATGGCCAGATGGGGCACGCCCCTAGTGGCTCCCGAACCCGGCACGGTGGTGTTTCGCAGAGATAAAATTGGTGGCCTGTCTTTTAACCTGACCACGGCCAACGGCGACGTTTGGTTTGGTACCCACCTCAGCAGTTATGGCAGCGATGGATGGGTAGAAGCCGGTACGGTAATCGGCTACGTGGGGCGCTCCGGCAATGCCGTTGGCAACCACGTGCACTTTGAATACCGCCCCGGTGGGCATCCAGACAACTCGATTAATCCATTCCCCATTGTGGAAGCCCACTGTGAGAATGGGCGAACTGCCCCCCGGTCACAGGAACCTAGCGAATAGAAAGTTTTAAACACCCATGGCGTGAAAACCGCCATCTACGTGGATCATTTCGCCCGTGGTGGCCGGAAACCAGTCGGAAAGCAAAGCCACGCAAGTGCGAGCCACCGGTTCGGGGTCGTTGACATCCCAACCCAACGGGGCTCGGTCAGACCAGGCATCTTCAAAAGCCGCAAAGCCAGGAATACTTTTGGCAGCCACAGTACGAATAGGGCCGGCGGCCACCATGTTTACCCGAATATTGTCGGGGCCTAAGTTGCGGGCCAGGTAACGAGAAGCCGACTCTAAGGCAGCTTTGGCTACCCCCATCCAGTTGTAAGCCGGCCAAGCGACACGAGCATCGAAGTCCAAGCCAATGATGGACCCTCCGTCGGTCATCAACGGGGCTACTACTTCAGCCACCGTTTTCAAAGAGTAGGCAGAAATTTCCATAGCCACCGCCACGTCGGCCCATTGGGCGGCCATAAAGTCGTCGCCCAAACACACCTCGGGGGCAAAACCGATGGCATGCAAAGCCCCATCTACCCGGCCCCATTTTTTCTCTAAATGCTCGCGCAGGGCCACTGCTTGTTCTGCCGAGGTGACATCAAATTCTAAAACTTCAGGTTCGGTAGGCAGCTTGCGGGCGGTGCGTTGGGTGAGGCGAAGAGCCCGGCCCGCACCGGTAAGAACAATTTCGGCGCCTTCTTCTTGTGCCAAACGGGCAATGGAAAAAGCCAGCGAAGCATCAGTAAGCACCCCGGTGATCAGTAACTTTTTGCCCTCAAGAATGCCCATGACGTTCCCTTCGAAAATAAGCCCATGCCGGGCGATGGATTTCCCAGACCCTATCGCCCCGCTTACCGCAGAGAGGGGAGCCATAGTCTACGCTGTTCTTATGATAATTGGATTATTGGGTGCCACTGGCCCCGCCGGAACCGCTTTAGCTGCCCGTTTAGCATCGGTGGGTCATGAAGTTTTGTTGGGTTCGCGGTCTCGGTATCGATCGTTGGAAGAACGAGACAAAATTGTCGAGCGCTGGCCCGATCATGATCTCCGTATCCAAGCCACCGATAATCAGGAAGCTGCCCAAGCCGAATTAGTGGCGATCACCACACCTTGGGATGCCGCTGCTTCTACTGCTTATTCGGTGGTTGAGCATTTGCACGGCAAGGTAGTGATTTGTATGTCCAACGCTTTGGCCTTGGTGCACGGGGAGTTTCAGCCTCTGGTGCCACCGCGCGGCTCGGTAGCGGCCAGCGTGCAGGTGGAGGTTCCTGATGCCTTTGTGGCCGCCACCTTGCAACATGTGCCAGCGGCCGAACTCGGCAACCTTGCTGCCGATTTGGTGAGTGATGTACTGATTTGTTCGGATCATAAGCGGGCCACCGAAGCGGTTTGTCAATTGCTGAGTAAGTTTCCGGGCGTTCGGCCATTAGATGCCGGTGGGCTTTCTAATGCCATGGCCATTGAGGCTTTTACGGCAGTGCTGCTGCAACTCAACACCAAATATAAAACCCAAGTAGCGGTACGCTTCACAGGCATCGGCGACCAAAGCGACCAAAGCGACCAAAAATGATGACCGGGGTGCTGACCCCTTTGCGGCTTTACGACACGGCTCAACGAAAGGTGGTTGATTTTAACCCCAAGCCGGAGGTTACTTTTTACCTTTGTGGCATCACCCCTTACGATGCCACGCATCTTGGGCACGCCGCCACTTACGTTATTTATGATGTGTTAGAGCGCCGCTTGCAACAACGTGGGCACACCACTCGCCTGGTGCGCAACATCACCGATGTCGACGACGACATTTTGCGGGCCGCCCGCCGGCGAGGAGTGCACCATCTTGATTTGGCTTTTGGCGGAGTGCGCCAGTTTGATGTCGATATGGAAGCCTTAGGCAACTTGGCTCCTTGGCGGGAGCCGAGAGCCACCGGGGCTATCCCAGAAATTAGAGGCTTGATTCATAAACTCTTGGACAAACAAGCGGCCTATGTGGTGGACGGAACAGTTTTTTTTGATGTCTCGTCGGCACCTGATTTTGGAAAACTCAGTGGGTTGAGTAGCGACGCCATGGTGCGCATCGGTGCAGAACGAGGGGAGGAACCCGGCGACCCGCGTAAACGCAACCCTTTGGACTCAGTTCTGTGGGTTCCTTCTGGTGCAGATGAACCGGCTTGGGATGCCCCCTGGGGGAGGGGCCGCCCCGGTTGGCACGTGGAATGTTCGGCGCTGGCTTTACGGTATTTGGGTTCACCGGTGGACCTCCACGGGGGTGGCACCGACTTGATTTACCCGCACCATGAATGTTCGGCGGCTCAAGTTGAGGCAGCCACCGGTCAGCCGTTAGCTGACCATTGGATGCACCAAGCCATGGTGGTCCATGAGGGTGAAAAAATGTCTAAGTCGTTAGGCAACCTCGTTTTTGTGGCTGACCTCTTGCGTTGCCACGACCCGATGGCCCTTCGGCTTTTGTTGCTCTCCCACCATTACCGTCGTTCGTGGTCGTGGGACCCGCGACTGCTAACCACCGCAGATGACCGTTTGAAACGTTGGCGGGCTGCGAAAAACAATACGGAATCACCCACTCTTGTCGGGCAAATAGGGGCGTTGCTGGACGACGATCTCGACGCCCCCGGAGCGCTGGCGGTGATCGACCAAGCAGTTACTCAAGGGCAAGGGGCCAAGACAGCGGCGGCTTGCTTAGGGGTTGTGCTCTAATACAGCGGTGCGGGGCTGTCAGTTGGCTAACCTCAAGACATATGACTGATATTTGCATCACCCTGCCCGATGGTTCTGAACGTACCCTGCCCGATGGGGCTACGGCAGCCGACCTGGCGGCAGACATCGGCCCTGGTTTGGCCCGGGATGCCTTGATCGCCGTGGTAAACGGTGAAGAAAAAGACCTGGTGGTTCCGCTGGTTAACGGCGCCACCGTGGCCATCGTTACCCCGCCCAGCGACCAAGGCCTCCACACCTTGCGCCACTCCACCGCCCATGTGTTGGCCCAAGCGGTGCTTGAACTTTGGCCGGGCGCCACCTACGCCATCGGCCCGCCCATTGATCATGGTTTTTACTACGACTTTGAACTCCCTGAGGGGGGCACCTTTAGCCAAGAAGATTTAGCGGCCATTGATGCGAAAATGCGTGAAATCATGGCTGCTGATCAACCGTTTGAACGCGGCGAGGCCACCACCGACGAGGCGCTGACCATCTTCGCCGACCACATATATAAGCGAGAAATTATTGAAAAAGTAACGACTGGCGGAGGCGACGGTGAGTTGGCGGCCGAAACCGGAGCCGGTGGTACGGTCAGTTATTACCGCAATGGTGAGGGTTTTGTGGACTTGTGTTTAGGCCCTCATGTGCCTTCAACGGGCCGTCTGGGGCATTTTGCTTTACAAAAAGTTGCGGGCGCTTATTGGCGAGGCGACACCACCCGGCCCATGCTTCAACGCATTTACGGCACCGCGTGGGCCAATAAAAAAGACCTTAAACGCCATTTGCAAAACCTCATTGAAGCCGAAAAACGTGATCACCGCCGTCTGGCTGCCGAGTTAGATTTGGTGTCTTGGCCAGAGTCTCTTGGCCCTGGTTTGGCGGTGTGGCACCCCAAGGGCGCTTTGGTGCGCAAAATTATTGAGGACTACAGCCGAGAACGTCACGAAAAAGGCGGCTACGACTTTGTCTACAGCCCCCATATTGCCAAGTCGGTTTTGTGGGAAACCAGCGGCCACTTGGACTTCTACGCCGATGGCATGTACCCGCCGATGGAACTCGACGGTGCTTCTTACTACCCCAAGCCCATGAACTGCCCGTTCCATGTGGCTATTTTTGATAGCGGCCAGCGGAGTTACCGTGAGCTGCCAGTGCGCTTTTTTGAGCTGGGAGCGGTCTACCGCTATGAGTTGTCGGGAGCCATTCACGGCTTGTTGCGTAGCCGAGGATTTACTCAAGATGATTCACATATTTTTTGTACCCGTGAACAGGTAGCCGAAGAGTTGGCTTCTTTGTTGACCTTTACCTTGTCGGTATTGCGAGCCTTTGGGTTTGATGATTTTCAAGCCAAATTGTCGACCCGTCCACCGGAAAAATCGGTAGGCGAAGATGAGATGTGGGAAGAAGCCACTGATGGTTTGCGAGGCGCTTTAGAGGCCGCCGGTTTGGACTATGTGGTCGAAGAAGGCGGCGGAGCGTTCTACGGCCCCAAGATCGATGTGGACGTCACCGATGCCATCGGTCGCCCATGGCAACTGTCGACCATTCAACTGGACTTCAACCTCCCGGAACGTTTTGAACTGGAATACGTTGGTTCAGATGGGGGACGTCACCGACCGGTGATGATCCACCGAGCACTTATGGGCTCCATTGAACGTTTCTTCGGTGTGTTGTTAGAGCACTACGCCGGGGCGTTTCCCACGTGGTTGGCGCCAGAACAGGTACGCATTTTGCCGGTAGCCGACGAACATCAGGCCTACGCCCAACAGTTGGTTGACCGTTTAACCGAAGACGGTTTTCGAGCGTCGATTGCCGAAGCTAGCGACCCCTTGGGTAAACGGGTGCGCGAAGCCAAGGTAGTGAAAACGCCGCACGTGTTGGTGGTGGGCGACGATGACGTAGCGCATGACACGGTGGGTGAAAATGCCCGCGGTACCAAAGAACCAGAACGCGACTTGGCGTTTGAAGAGTTTTGTGCTCGTTTGGCTACCGAGGTGGCGGAGCGCCAGTGAGTCGACTTGACCACCTTTGGGCAGGTTGGCGGCAGGCCTATTTGGCCGGGGAGCAAGACCAGCGCGAGTTGCCAGACATTCCCGAGGGTGGCTCAATTTTTTCGGCCATAGAACGCAGTGGGTTACCCGACGAGGAAACCTTTGTGGTGGCTCGTGGTGATGCCTGTTTTGTTTTGCTTAATGTTTACCCCTACACCAGTGGGCACGCCATGGTGTTGCCCAAAAGAGTGGTGGGAACGTTGGCCGATTTGACCGACGAAGAGCACGCCGAGTTGTGGCTCATGGTGCGGGACACGGTGACGGCACTTGAAGCGGCCTATATGCCGGGGGGCATCAACGTTGGTTTGAACCAGGGGCGTGCCGCGGGCGCCGGAGTGCCGGAACATTTGCATGTGCATTGTTTGCCGCGCTGGTTGGGCGACACGAATTTTTTGACTTCGGTGGCGGGGGCTCGGGTTTTACCCGAAGCCTTGAATGACTCGTGGAAACGTCTGCGAGAACATTGGCCTGCTTGAGAAAATCCCACCTTCTACTGCTAGCGGTTTTGCTGGCCGGGGCGTGTGGAATAGACAACACAACGAGTACCACTGCGGTGGCGGTCACCTCCGAGGTGCCGCAGCCCACCACCTCGGCGACCACTTCGACTGTCGCTGGTTCGCTTGCTTGGAAAGACTGCTGGGGGGTAGCGGAATGTGCTGATTTAACGGTGCTCATGGATTACGCAAACCCCAGTGGCGAGACGGTAAGCATTGCCGTGGTGCGTGTGGCTGCGGTGGAGGAACCCTATTTGGGACCACTGTTTTTGAACCCGGGCGGGCCCGGTGGGTCGGGTCTGGACATGGTGGGGGAGTTTGCTGACCTGTGGTCCATGGTGTTCCCTCAGTTTGATGTAGTGGGCTTTGACCCGCGTGGCGTTGGGGCCTCTTCGGCGGTTTTGTGCCCCACCGATTACGACACTGACGACAAGCAAGCATTTGATGCAGGCGATGATCTGTCGGCGTTATTTGTTGAACAGTTGGATTATGTAGAACAGTGTCAAGACCTCAGCGGCGAATTATTGCTTCATGTGGGGACAAATAATGCGGCGCGAGACATAGACGAAATGCGTAGTGCTTTGGGGGTAGAGCAGATCACCTATTTGGGGTATTCCTACGGGACGCGTCTGGGGGCGGTGTATGCGGGGTTGTTTCCTGACCGGGTGCGAGCCATGGTGCTCGACGGCCCGTTAGACCCCGCTGAGCAGTTAACCAAGTTTTCCTCGGTGCAGGGAGATGGTTTTGAGTCAGCTTGGAGCCGTTTTGCTGCGGATTGCCGGGCTGATGCTGCGTGTGCGTTGAATGAATTTGGTGGCCCGGAGGCTGCTTTTTTTGCCGCAGATGCTTTGTTGGAGGAGCAAAACTTTTTGGTCGGTGAGGGGCGAGAGTTGTCTCGGGCGGAGTTTGTGTTTGGGGTGGGGGTGGCCTTGTATTCGCCGCAGAGCTGGCCCGACCTGGTTGAGGGCGTGGTGGAGGTTTTAGAGGAGCGACAGGGAAACATTTTCCAGGGTTTAGTGGACGACATGATCGGCCGCCAGCCCGACGGCAGTTACGACAATTCAAATGCGGCCAACTTGTTGATCAATTGTGCTGATGACCCTGGGCGCCCCAGTCAAGAAGAAATAGTGGAAGCAAATGGTGCGTTGGCCAGCACGTTGCCGCATTTTGGGCCTATTTTTCGCGGGACCACCGGTTGTTTTGGTGTTCCGGCGGCGGTTGACCCACTGCTCTCCATGCCGGCTGATATGGCGGTTCCGGCTTTGGTTATCGCTATGGAAGGCGACCCAGCGACCCCGATGGCTTGGGCTGAGGGCTTGCGAGCGGCGGTGGGGGATGCAGTTTTGATTACCACCGATGGGGATGGCCATGGGGCGTTTTTGTCGAACAGTGAGTGCGTGACCGAAGTGGTGTTTGCTTATTTGTATTTGTTGGTGGTTCCGGTAGATGGTTGGTCGTGTGAGGAACCGGCGCTTTACGGCTAGTATTGAGATTCATTCTCATTTACGGTTTGGAAGGTAAGGAAATGGAATTCATCACTGACCCCTGGACTTGGTGGGTTTTGCCGTTTGTGGACAACGTATTTATGCAGCGGGCGCTGTGGGCCGGGCTTTTGGCCGTATTGGCTACCTCGGTGGTGGGCACCTGGGTAGTGCTGCGCGGGCTAACGTTTTTGGGCGATGCCCTAGCTCATGGGGTGTTGCCCGGTATTGCCCTTGCTGTGGTGTTGGGCATTGACCCGGTGGTGGGGGCTTTGGTGGCGGCCCTGGTCATGGTGGCCGGGGTAGGCGGCGTGCGTCGACTCACCCCACTGCCCGATGATGTTTCGGTTGGCCTGTTGTTCGTAGGCATGCTGGCCTTGGCCGTGGTGATCATCTCTAGCGATGCTGGGTCAGACGCCGGCGATTTGCATCGGGTGCTCTTTGGGTCGGTAACCGGCATTCAATCCGGCGACCTGTGGCGTCAATTCGGGGCCGCCGCCCTTGCCGTGGGTGGCGTGGTGTTTTTTCATCGAGCGTTTTTGGTGGCCACCTTTGACGAGACGCAAGCGGAACTTTTAGGTCTTCGCCCACAGCGTGCCCATTTTGTTCTTATGGCTTTGGTGGCGATTTCAGTGGTGGCTTCTTTTCAAGCGGTAGGCGCTTTGCTGGTTTTTGCCTTTTTGGTGGCCCCGCCCGCTACGGCCATGCTGGTGGTACGCCGGGTGCCGATCATTATGGTCACCGCAGTGGGGTTTGGGGCAATCGCTGTGGTGGTGGGTGCTTTGATGAGCTTTCACCAGGGGGCAGCCGCCGGTGGTTCTATGGCTTTGATCGTGGTGTTGGAGTTTTTACTGGTGGCGTTAGTTAAAGCAGGCTGGAAAAAAACAAGATCAGCAAACGCTTAGTCGTTTTGCCAAGCGGCAACTAAGAGGTCTATCAACTCGGTCAAAATGTCGGCTAAAGATTGGTGGGGTAAAGGAGCTACCGGCACCTCTACCAGGTGAGCGCCGGTTACTTCGGCTAACCGATGGGCTTCTTCAAGGTGGGCGTCTTCAGCCACTGCAATAACGAAAGTGTTTGTAGATTCCATAACGGACATCAACTGGGTCAGGCGGGCGGTGCTGGCCTCGGCAAGCGAACTGTCGTCGTCTACGAGGGTGTCGATCACGGTGATGTCGTAGCGATCGGCGAGGTGGGTTAAAAATTGGTGGTCGGTAACCAGCAGTCGCTGGGAAACCGGTATGACAGAAATACGTTGGGCTAGTTCTGCGTCAAGAGCCACTAATTGTTGGTCAGTTTCTTGCCGGCAACGCCAAAGTTCGTCGGCGGTTAAATCGCTGTGGGCGAGCAAAGCAGCTTCGATGCTCGGCAAAAGGGTGCGTACCAAGTTTGGATCAAGCCAAAAGTGTGGGTCGCCTTGGGTCAGGTTCAAGGCAGTGGCCGCTTCAAACACCGGCGTAGGGGTGGCGGCTAAGGCGGCACTCCAGCCGGCCTCTAGACCCAAACCGTTACTAAAAATTATTTCAGCTTGATCAAGGGAAGACCGGTCAGCCAGCGAGGGGGCGTCGGCGTGATGGTCGGCCTGGGCAGAAATCAAAGAGGGGACGTCTGCTTGGCAGGCCACTGACGACACGACTTCTGCCCAAGCGGGGGTGGTGGCCAGCAGCGGGGAAGCGGCGTTGTCTTGAGAACTACAAGAGATACCAGCCAGCAGCAGGGCGAGGAAAAAAAATAAGTTGCGCATCCCTTTAGTGTAATGAGAATCATTCTCAGTTTATACTCATTGGGCAAAAAAGTTTCACCAAGAGACTTAGCGGTAACGTGGCCTCGTGAAAAAGCCCAGCACCCCCAATGTCTTATTACTCCTGCTCGCCGTCGGGTTTCTTTACCTAACTCGAGCGGACCTCGGCACGGCGATGTTTCTGGCCGTGCTAGGAGGACTCACCTGGCTCATTAGCGTCGCCGCCGAACGGCGCCACCAAAAATAGGATTAATCAATCACCGGGACTTGAGCCATAGCGGCCGCTACTTTTTCTGCCGGGTAGTCGTAGTCCACCAACTCACCGGCCAAGAACTTCTCATAAGAAGCCAAATCAAGATGGCCATGACCACACAAGGCGGTCAAAATAACCTTTTCCTCGCCGGTCTCTTTGCAGCGCAAAGCTTCGCGAATAGCGGCGGCAATGGCATGAGTAGGTTCTGGAGCAGGAATGATGCCTTCGGTGCGGCCAAACAACACCGCCGCTTCGAAACACTCCGTTTGATGAATAGCTTCCGCCTCTACCAGGCCCTGATCATAAATGTGGCTAACCAACGGGGACATGCCGTGATAACGCAAACCACCAGCGTGAATAGGGTCGGGTACAAAAGTGTGCCCCAAGGTATGCATCTTGACCAACGGGGTAAGTTGCCCCGTATCGCCAAAGTCATATCGGTACTCGCCCTTAGTGAGCGACGGGCAAGAGGCTGGTTCGACACAACGAATAGTGGGGTTCATGCGCCCGGCGAGTTTTTCCCGCAAGAAGGGGAAAGACAAGCCACCAAAGTTTGACCCACCTCCGGTGCAGCCCACCAACACATCGGGCGTTTCGCCCACCTTGGCCAACTGCAACAAAGCCTCTTCGCCGATAATTGTTTGATGCAACAACACGTGGTTCAAGACGCTACCTAAGGCATAACGGGTGTTCTCGTCTTGAACCGCCATCTCTACCGCTTCTGAAATAGCGATACCTAGGCTCCCCGGGCTATCGGGGTCGGCGGCCAAAATAGCTCGCCCGGCTTCGGTTAAATCTGAAGGGCTGGGGTGCAAGGTAGCGCCCCAAATTTCCATCATGGTTTTGCGATAAGGCTTCTGGTCATAAGAAGCCCGCACCTGCCAGACCTCGCACTCGATATCAAACTGTGCCGTGGCAAAAGCCATAGCGGAACCCCACTGCCCAGCCCCGGTTTCGGTGGTGATCTTGGTGATGCCTTCTTTCGCGTTGTAATAAGCCTGCGGCACCGAGGTATTGACCTTGTGCGAACCAGCCGGGCTAACCCCTTCATATTTGAGGAAAATCTTGGCCGGAGTATCTAGGGCTTTTTCTAAACGGCGGGCCCGCAACAACGGGCTGGGACGCCATAAACGATAGATGTCCAACACCTCGCCAGGGATATCAATGTACGACTCGGCCGAAACTTCTTGTTCGATGAGACCCATAGCAAACAACGGGGCTAAGTCATCGGGGCCAATGGGCTCACGAGTACCGGGGTGCAGCGGCGGAGGCGGAGGAACCGGCAAGTCGGGGATAATGTTGTACCACTGGGTGGGCATTTCCGATTCGTCTAAAAGCACTTTCGAATAGTTGTCGTCCATGGCTGTTTCCTCCGTCGGTTACTTAAGACAGCCGCTACAGCATAAAAACAGGCGACCCGCAAACGGTTCGCTAAAAGCGGCGTACCACACACCAAGAGGCAGAACCCGAAAACGAGGCAACGGCCTGCCAGCGCCCCGGCAAAGCAGTTACTACATCTTCGGCCGGAAGATGAATCGGCGTGTCGCCAGAGCGACTGTTGACCCAAACCAACGCCCCACCGGGGGCCAAACAACGATCAACCTCCGCAGGAAACAACAACATGTTCATGAGAACTAAAACATCGGCGGCATCATCGGCAAAAGGCAACTGCTGAGCATCAGCACACACCCGCAAAGCTGCCTTTGGCGCACGAAAAAGCATTTCCGGCGAAAGATCCACCGTGGCCACCGTAGAAAAATGATTCTGCAGAACTTGGGTGGCTATTCCGGTGCCGGCGCCTAGTTCCAAAGCGATGGTGCCCTGCACTTCGCCGCGACAAAGAGCATCCTCAAGAGGGACCATGCGCTCGGGGTTACTGCGGGTAGCCGCCCATTCTTCGGCGAGGCCATCAAAAACGCCGCGTACAGTGGCCCGCCGTTCCGCATCCCAAGTGTTGTCAAAAGCTACTTCTCGAGTAACCACCCGCATAGGGTGGTCTTGGCCGCTGTACTGATCAGAAATATCTACCGGGTGTACAGGGTCAAGATAAGCAACGGTCATAAACCTAATGGTACTGCCATCGGCCTGGTAAAAAGAAATTAAGGAATGTGTAAGATTAAGGGAAGAACAGGCTCGTAATAGTGACACTCACTAAGGAGAAATAATGAAAAACACACACAAAATGTCCGCACTAGTCTTTGGCTTTGCTCTTGTGCTAGGCGCCACGGGCTGTTCTGGTGACAAAACTACTACCGCTGAACCAGCGGTCACCACTACCACGACCAGTACTGCCGTAGCCACCACGACCAGTACTGCCGTAGCCACCACGACCAGTACTGCCGTAGCCACCACGACGACCACGCCAGCGGTCACCACCACAACCGTGGTAACCACCACTTTGGCTCCGGCGACCACAGTGACCACCACCACTGAAGCTACCGTGACCCCCTGCGATACCTCTTGGACCACCGATGCAAAAGTGACTGCCGGTTGGCCAGGCGGTTCGGGAATTTTTGTCGCCCCCCACGTGCAAGAAACGGCCCGTATTGGGGCTCATGACGGCTACGACCGGTGGGTACTTGAATTCCGTGCTGACTCCACCCCACCGGCTGGGTGGGAAATCGCTTGGAATGTCGGCCCCGTCCTCCAAGACGGATCAGGTTTTGTGGCTGATATTGACGGCACAGAGTTTCTTTCTATAAGAATGCTGGCTTCTAGCGGATGGGCGCTCCCCGAAGCAGAGTGGTACGCCGGCCCCACCTCACTCATGGGGGCAGACGTCGGCGCCAGCAACCTTGTTGAAGCAAAACTTGTTGGAGACTACGAAGGATATTCCACATGGGGAATCGGCGTCGATCATCAAGCTCCGTTCAACGTATTTACCTTAAGCAACCCGTCACGGCTGGTCATTGATATTTGCCACTAAGGGTTAATTTAACGGCGGCTCCATACCTGCTGATTTTTTATAGACCAGCAGGTTGGTGCCGGCCACCGTGGATGGGTCACAACCAAGGAGTTGCACGTTGTCGAGCGACTGCCAGGTAACACCGTCGGTGGAGGTGTAGTGGCGCATGCCGTTGGGTGTGCAAGTCAAAAGGCGAAACTGGCCTTCAAAATAAGAGAGGTCGGGTACGGCCCCGTCAACGGTTGCTTGCCAAGAAAAATCCCCATCGGCGCTTCCTAAATAAATTTCTGTGGTGGGGGTTTCTTCCATAGCTAAACCAACCGCCAACCACCATTGGTCGTCCAAAATTACTAGTGACGGGTCAAACCGGTCGGGGAGGTCAAGCAAGCCTCGATGGGTACTGAAATGCTGGCCGTCGGCAGAAAGCAGGTAACAAATAGGCCCCGGTGGCCCGTGGCGAAGAAAACCATCAAGCACGCTGAGGCCAATGGACCCACTAGCTAAGAGAACGACATCGGGGTCAACCATGCCGGCAAAGATCTTTCCATTTACCACGATGGAACCCAAATCAGTAAAGCGCCCATCTTCAAGCGTTCCGTGATGAATGGTGTGGTCGGCGGCCTGCACCCACCACAAATGCAAGACCCCATCAATCATGAGGCCATCGGGCACCGACGCTCCCTCGGCAACGAGACGTTCATCGCTTAAGGTTTTTCCATCAAAAGTGGCAATCCAAATTTGTTCATTATCTAAGACATCAATGTGTTCGGGAGGGCCGTGGCCGGTGGCGCTACAAGGAGGAAGAGTGCTTGTGGTGGGTACGGCCGCCGTGGCTGTCGTGGTTGCCACAGTTGTTGAGGTACCGGTCAAGACTGTGGTGGTCAAAGCAGCAAGGCTGGTAGTCGATAAAACCGTGGCAGAAACAGGTTGAGTATCTGAAGTAACCGTCGGAGCGGTTGACGAGGTGGCGCAACCGCTCACAAAAAGCAACAAAAAGGCAACGGCTAAGTGAAGGATCATTGACAAAAGGTATCGCTTTCTTTAGGATGATGCCATGAAACTCCTACGAATCTTCACCTTATTTGTTGCAACATCACTCTTGGCGACCGCTTGTATGCGAATCAATATGGAAATCGCTGTGGACGCTGAAGGCAACGGCACCATTGCCGGCACCATGCTGTACTCAGACAAACTCGCCGCCATAGCGGCCATGGAAGAAGGCGCCGACTTTGACTTCTGTGGAGAAATCCAAAGCGGCGAAGCCGACATGGACCTGACCACGGACCTCCCCGCCGGCGCAACGGTTACCCCAGTAACTGAAGACGGCTGGTGCGGCATTGCTTTCACCGCAGATTTTGCCAACTTTGACCCCAGTGGGGTAGGAGACATGGACGGTGGTGGCTTTGTGGTTGATGGCGACACTATTTCTTTCAGCATGGACATGAATGACCTCGGAAGCGACGAAGACATGGAGATGGACGAAATCACCATGATGCTAGAAATGTTTGACATCCCCGACCCAGAATTCACTATTGAAGTCACCTTGCCGGGCACAGTGCTTACCCATAACGCCGATTCGATTGATGGTTCAACCTTGCACTGGGACGTTGACCTCTTTGGCGAAGGGAAAACGCTTACCGCTTCTGCAGACATGTCAGCAGAGAGCTCAAATACCACGGTGATCATCATCGTGGTGGTTATCGCAGCCCTTTTGGCAGCTCTGGTGGTCCGACAGCGTTCAGGAAGCGCATTAACTGCTCCTGAAGAAACCTTTGGCGCCGACGAACCTACAGACGCTGCCGAATAGGCAGTTTCGCTAAGAGGCACAACGGTGGGGCGTTTTGCCGCACTACGACAACGCTTTCGCCCTCGCGGCGAGGGAACCATCTTTGTGCTCTCCGGGGGAGCAGTACGCGGTGCGGCACAAGTGGGTATGCTACGCGCCGTGCTCGAACACGGCGTTGTTCCCGACCAGGTCGTGGGGGTCTCGGCCGGAGCGCTTAATGGTTTAGTACTGGCCTCTGACCCTACGCTAGAACGGCTGAGCCTTCTAGAAGAGGTATGGGCCCAAGCAGCTGAAAAGTCGCCTATTCGCGGCAGTGTGTTACGAAACATGGCGGCCATTATTCGCGGCCACCCGAGTTTTGATAATGGGGAACGTCTGCGAGAGCTCATTGCCGCCAACGTGCCAGTAGAAGACATAAGCCAGACAGAAATACCCTTTCATCTGGCCACTACGGCGGCTTCGACCGGTCGCCATGTGTGGTGGAGCAAAGGCCCCTCGGTTGAATTGCTTTGTGCTTCGGCCGCCATGCCCGGGGTGCTCCCTGCCGTTGAACTTTCTGACGGTGACCACCACATGGATGGCGGGGTGGTATCAAACATTCCTTTGCGCTACGCCCTTTCGCTGCAACCGGCCCGCTTGGTGGTCTTTGATGTTGCCGCCCCCTTTTTGCCGCCAGAAAAACAAACCGCTTTATCGGTGATGATGACGGGGTTTCGGGCGGCGGCTGCCGAGTTGACCCGCCAACAATGGCGTGACGTACCGGCGTGGTGCCCGGTGTTGCACTTGCGGTTACCGTTAGACAACCCGGGTATTGACGACGATTTCAACGATGCCCCAAAACTCATGGCGTTGGGCTACACCGCAGCCCAAGAAACTTTGGCCCTACAAAAAGATTTTTAAGTTTAGAACTACGAGGCCAAGAGTTTGAAAGTCAATCCCGATTGCGGCGGCGCCTGCGGGTGCCGCCGTTTTCGCGTTGCGGGTTGGTTTGAGTGCCTACTGGTGGCTCAACGTCGGGGACTGGCTTTTCCCCTTTGAGCACTGCCGAAATATACGCAATGTGTTCTGGGGTACTACCGCAACAGGATCCAATAATAGAGATACCGGCCTGGCGAAGGCGGTAAGCGTGGGCGGCCATGATTTCTGGGGTGCCGTCGTAGTGAAGGTCGCTGCCTACCCACACCGGTATGCCGGCGTTGCCTTTAGAAACCACCGGCAAACCGCCGTTGGCTTCTTTAATTTGGGTCACCGCAGATTCGGTGTCGGCTAGGTTGGCGCCACAGTTGGCCCCGGTGGCGCTTACTCCGAGTTCTGCTAATCGAGCACCCATTTCGGTACCGGTTACCCCCATCATGGTGCGTCCTGCCGTGTCGTAGCTCATGGTCACCACGATGGGCAGGTCAGAAACGCTTTGCGCACCTTTTACCCCAGCTTCCATTTCTTCAAGGGAACTCAAGGTCTCCAGCCACAACAAGTCGGCGCCTCCAGCAGTGAGCGCTGCCGCTTGTTCGGCGAAACCCTCTTGGGCCTCTTGGGCGGTGAGTTCACCGAGAGGAAACAGAAGTTCACCGGTTGGGCCCATAGAGCCTGCTACCAACACCGTACGTTCGACCTCGTCGGCGGCCAAGCGAGCGTTGGCGGTCGCCGCTTGATTAATTTCGTCAACGCGGTCTTGTAACTTATGGAGCTTCATACGAAAACGCGTGCCGCCAAAAGTGTTGGTCAAAATAATGTCTGACCCAGCAGCCACATAAGCCCGGTGCACGGCCTGCACCGCTTCGGGGTTTTCTACATTCCAGAGTTCAGGCGAGTCGCCAGAGGTCAAGCCGGCAGCAAAAAGCTCAGTGCCCATGGCGCCGTCAATGACGAGATAACCGTTGGTTTCTAACAGGTCGTTAAGTGCGTTCATGCGGCCAATCTATCGGCGGCCGTCAAGAGAAAAGATCTATTCCTCGATGATGGTGACCGTGCCTGCAGTGCCGTCGACCTCCACCAAAGCCCCATTGGGGATTATGTCGGTAGCCCCTTCTAAGGCGACCACGCAGGGGATAGCGAGTTCTCGAGACACGATGATGGCGTGGCTCAGTAGGGCGCCCACGTTTACCACGACCGCAGCAGCGGGCAAAAAGAGGGGAGTCCACGCCGGGTCGGTCAACGGAGCAACCAGTACTTCGCCGGGCTCTAAATCGAAAGCAGCGGCGGGGTCCATCACAATGCGGGCTCGACCTCGTGCCACACCCTGGCTGCCAGCATTACCGGTTAACACGTCACCAGTTTTGGCCTGCGGCACGGCAGTTAACGCCGCTTGGGTGGCTTCGAGTTCCTCAAGAGAAGGTACTTCTTCTTGGCTGCTTAAGAAAAACGGCGGAGTAACAGCGGAGAAGCGATCAAAAAGAGCGCCACGTTCTTCGATTATCTTGGTAAAAGCGCCAGGGTTTTTTGTGTAGTCGGCCAGTTCGGTGTAGGGGTTAAGCAAAGCCACCCGTACTGGGTCGGGGTTGCCTCCTCGTTCGGCCGCTCGCCGCACCAACTCTCGGTAGACCTGTTTGGCAGGCAAGTTGATGCGCACCGCACGGTCGCGGGTCGCTTCTCGGGCTTGAGACCAAAATGGCGAAGCTTTTAAGGCTTTGTCAAAGTTCATCTTGTCCATGAAGTTCAAGTGCGGACGCACTGTGGCGGCCGCTTCTTGGCGGCGAGTGTCATCGTCGGCCAATCGGCTGTCAGGAGAGAGGTCGTGGTCGGCTACCCGCATACGGTCTAAAGCCACCAAAGCTAATTCTGGGGTGTTTTCCCAGGTACGAGAAGAAAGCTCCCAATCGTTGGGGCCGCGATGCCCATGGTTTTCAACGAACTGGGCAAACTGCGCTAAAAAATCTTCGGCATCGGGTTGGCCGGCCAAACGGTCAAGTAGGCCCTCAACGCCTTGGCCGAACGCCGCGTTCACCGTAGGTTGTTGACGCACCGACTGAGCAATGCGATAAAGGTCATGCGAATACTGAGCGGAGTGCACCTCGCCGGAGGCCCCCAAAAGGTGGGTTGCTAAACCCGGTTCGCCGGCTGCCGCACACGCATCAATCAAGACGCCAGAGACAATGGAGGCAATGGCAGTGGATTGCATGTGGTTACCAAAAGCTGGTCCGAAGGCCGCCGGAAAGGTCATCAGATAGTCCAAGAGTTCTTGGTCGGGGGCATCGAGCGATGGGCGGAGAGCAGCGTAAGCCTCGGCCCGAGAAAAACTGTCGGCCACGATGGGGGGAAGTTTTTTGCTTCCTAGCGCACCGAGCACCGTTTTAAGAATTCGCAGCGAAGACCTGATGCTTTTGTCGCCCTTGCGGGGCTGGTAGGGGGGAGGGCTCCCTTCGCCAAAGAAAGCCACATCGATGGCTTCTGCAGACGAACCAGGGGCACGAACCCCCATCATGCGTAAGTAAGAAAGGTTCAGGTACACGTAACCGCCGTAAAGACCGATGATCACTGGATCTTCAGAAGAAAAGTCGCCCGGGCTCATGATGCCTAAGGTTTGGTAGGCACCGCGCCAAGCTTTTTCGGCGGGGATAACCCCAAGTTGGTAACCCAACATGGTTACCACCTCGGGGAAAACCTCACCCACATTGCCGCGAGTATTAATGGGCCAGCGGGGATCTACGTTGCCTTCGATAATCCATGGTGTGTTCATAATGGGTTCCTCCCCCTAGGCGTGGCTCAGAACTTAGCCGTGTTTATCTGGGCATGCCTATTAAATATTTTTTATTCGAAACTGTTAGATCTTTACTCTTTGACACTCACCTTCGTGTAAACCAACTACACAAAGGAAAGAAAATGAAAGTAACCCGAAAAATTGCCCTCGTGGGCTTTGCCGCGGCCACCATGTTGGGTGCACTTGCTTCACCCGCTTCAGCTGGTCACGACCGCCTCTCTCAACCAGACGGTCCAGCAAAAATTACTCAGCAACGAGGTGGCGGAAGAATCATTGCCCAACCACATTGGAGCCCCACCGCAGGAAGCAGCGTTGTGGTCACTACCGAAGATGCTGACGGCAACGAAACCGATGAGAGCATCGTGGATACAGGAACCTCAGTCAGAGAGGAAAACTGCCCCAAAAACGTAATTTGCTAACTGCCTCTTGCCAAAAGAGACACTTAGCGCGAAGATAAGTGCAGCTTGATGGCCGGGCGTAGGTACTCGACGGAAACTCGGGTCACGCCATAGGGGGCCGTTTGGCTCGGATACAACAAGAGTCCGGAAAAGGTTCGCTTCAAGTTGGAAGCGAACCTTTTCGCGTTGCCCCCGTCATGTCGTCTCTGAGACCACATGACGAGGGTGAGCCGTGACGCGAAAAAGCCCCGGCCGAAGCCAGGGCTTTTCGTTGTCGTTAGACGGTTAGAAAATCAGACCTTGCGAACCTCGAGGGCTTCAGGACCTTTACGACCTTCACCAACTTCGAATTCAACGGTTTGACCTTCATCAAGGCTGCGGTAACCCGAGCCATCAATGTTGGAGTAGTGAACGAATACATCTTCACCATCGTCAACGGAAATAAATCCGTATCCTTTTTCAGCATTAAAAAATTTAACAGTGCCACGAGGCATGGTATTTACTCTCTTTGTTTTATTAGTTACCGAGCCGTGGTTGGCACGATAAGAGGAGTCTACGTCGGAACTTGGCGAGAACCGGTCATCTGAGGATTCTCGTTTCTGATTCTCGGCTTGCAAGTGAGCGCGCCGGGCCTTGCGATTAGGGCCATTTGGGCCAGTTGCGGCCTCATGGCGATCTTTGCGTCGGCTTGGAGTTTTGGGTGAATCTTGTTCCTGGTAGGACTTTTGGTGGCGATCCTGAGTGCGGTCACCATGTTTGCGGCGCGAGCGTGTTGATGGCTCTGGGCGCTCTTCTTTGTGGCTTTTCTTGCCATAAGACGGAGAATCGTCTCCTGTGTCTTTTTTGTATGACGAAGCTTTTTTGGTAGGGATGGCTTTGCGATCCGGTTCAGGAACGAACTCAACCAAAGCCACGGCATCAGGAGCGGTGAAAGGCTCGTCTAAACCGATCTTGCGTTGCATGCGTTTGAGGTCTTTAACCTGTTCGGGCAACAACAACGAAACAACTACACCGCTTTCGCCGGCACGAGCGGTACGGCCCGAGCGGTGAACGTAAGCTTTGTGATCTTCTGGGGGGTCAAAGTGGATGACTGCAGCCACCCCGTCGACGTGAATGCCGCGGGCAGCCACATCGGTAGCGACCAAAGCATGGACACGCCCCCGGGAGAATTCGCTTAGGGCACGGGTGCGCTGCGCCTGGCTGCGGCCACCATGAATGGCCGCCGTTTTAATACCCGACTTTTCAAGTTGCTTAGCTAAGCGGTCTGAACCGTGCCGGGTACGGCAAAAAATGATGGCTGGCCAAGCGGCATTTAACGCCTCTACGGTTGCATCGATGCGATCGTTGCGGCCAACTTTCCAGAAAACGTGACGAGCGGCAGTGATGTCTGGGGTTTCTTCGCCCACTTCGTGGCGTACCGGGTCGGTTAGGTAGTCCCGGGTGAGTTTGGCTACGTCGCCGTCCAAGGTGGCGGAGAACAAAACCGTTTGGCGTTCGTCTTGCGTTTGGTCAAGCAAGCGACGCACAGAAGGCATGAATCCCATGTCGGCCATGCGATCTGCTTCGTCAAGTACTACATGGTCAACTTCGGAGAGATTTACCGAGCCTTGTTCGATGAGGTCTTCTAAACGACCGGGGCAAGCCACCAAAATGTCGATGCCTTCACGCAAGGCTTTAAGTTGTGGGCCGTAACCGACACCACCGTAGATCACGCCGATACGGGTTTTGCCCGAAAAAGAACGAAGTTCGGTAGAAATTTGTTCAGCCAACTCACGAGTAGGGGCCAGAATCAAGGCACGAGGGTGACGAGGACGGGCTTTATCTACCTGAGTTACCAGGGGAATACCGAACGCTAAAGTTTTACCAGAACCGGTGGGGGCGCGGCCGCAAACATCACGGCGGGCCAAAAGGTCGCTGATAGTGGCGGTTTGGATTTCGAACGGCTCGGTAATCCCGCGGCGTTCAAGGGCTTCGCAAATAGTGGCAGGTACGCCAAGATCAGAAAAAGTGGTGGACATAATGTGTTGCTCCTGGCCCGCCTTTGGCGGACAGTAAGGGTTCGCGTTGCCGTAGAAATTGTTCTACGGTCAGTTTTCGTTTTGTTGGTTCACTCTGACTGGAAGAACCAACGCCCGTCTGCGAACCCACCGGCAATATTGCTACCGGAGCAGAGACAAGGGTAACCAAGAAGCAACCCAGTTGCGCTTTATGTGGCGAGTGTCACCGTGAACGTTGAAGAAAGCGTTTACCCATTTTGGTCAGAGGGTCCTCAACTAGGCGATGACTGAGCCCAGCGGCCGCTATGGAACCGAAAGTGCTGAAAGCAAGGATTACCCAAAAATTCCCTGTTAATTCAGGCCAATCGAAGACATTGTGAGCCACATAAATAAAGGCCTTATGCCAAAGATAGATGCCGTAAGACACGATGCCGAGATAGTCCATGACCCGACTGTCTAAAAATCTTAGAAACGGAGTAGATCGAGGTCGGGCAAAGACGATGGGCACGATGAGGCAAATCCCGATGAGTCCGTAAATGCTTTGGCGCAATACTTCGAGTTCGAAAGAAGCACGGAACAAGCCTTTGGCCAAAGGTAATTGCGAACACATCGCCCAAAAAAGTAAAGCGGCCAGAGACCACCAAATCCAGGTCCGTTGAGCTATTTGACTCAAACGTTCCCCCACAGATGGGTTCACGGCTGACCAAGCCGAGAGGACAGATAAACCCATCCCAGCAGCAAAAAGGTCAAGATAGGACGGTGTCCAGGCCACGGAGATGCTGCCCCACGTGCCGATCCCGAATTTAGAGACTTTAAACATGACAACACGGAAAATAAGACTGCTGAATGCCAGCATCGAACACCAAAGAAGAAGGCGCACTGCTTGTTGATCGAGTGAGTGCTTTTTTCCCAAGCGGCGGCCAACCCAGGCCAAGAAAGGAAGAGCGAGGTAGAAGCCTATTTCTGTTACCAGACTCCATGATTGGGTGATTCCAGAAAAAACTCTGCCGGGATCACGACTGTAGGTATGGACGAGGCCAAAGGTCATGAGGTGTCCGACGGTTCCTCGTACGGGGTCGCTTAACCCCAGCGGCAACACAATCAGTAGAGCAATCCAGTAGCCCGGGTAAATTCGTACAAAGCGGCGAAACCAAAAAGGGGCAGCTGCTGGAGTGTTGCCGTGAGTTAGTTGTGCCATGACGAATGGATAGAAAAGCAAAAGCCCGGAGAGAGCAAAAAAGATTGAAACTCCAATATCTAAACGGGCAAGGTATGGACCCCAAAAATCGCTGTGAAAAGTAAGGCCGCTTGATTCAGCAGAGTGGTCAACCACAATAAGCAAAGCGGCGATGGCGCGCAGACCGTTGAGGCCTTCAAACCATCGGCGCGGCGACGAAGTTTGAGGTGAAGGTGAAGGAGAGGGGTTGTTCATAAAATGTCGGCCATGATCGTCAAAACAATAGCAGGGAGGCAAGCCGTAGGAAAAGTTTGCTCTTTGGAGTGTTCTCGCGTAGTTTTTCGTCATGACGCTGCTGCCTGATTTACTTGTTGAGAAACTTGAGCGTTGTCTGGGCGAGTACGAAGACACTTGGACCTTGCCTCCGGAGTGTTACACCAGCCAAGAAGTTTTTACGGCAGAGCAAGAAAGAATATTTCACCAAGGGTGGGTAGGTATTGGTCGCGCCGATCGGTGGGTTGACCCCGGACATTTTGCGGCTTTAGAAATAGGCGGTGTGCCCATTGTGGTGGTGCGAGGCGACGACGGGGAGTTGCGTGCTTTTGCGAACTCTTGTCGCCACCGGGCCGCCAAAATAATGGAAGGTGAGGGCCACTGCACTCGGATGCGCTGTCGCTTTCACTTCTGGACTTACGCTCAAGATGGCCGTTTGGTGGGAGCGCCCCGCATGCAAAAAACGCCGGGATTCAATAACGCAGATTTTGGTTTGGTGGAGTTCTCGGTGGTGGAGTGGGAGGGGTTTGCTTTGGTGAGCCTCGAAGAAAACCCGCCTCCCTTTGAACGGTGGGTGGGTGAATTTTCGCAGATTCATGAACCATGGCGGGGAGAAGAATTAGCAACGGCCCGGCGCCGTGAGTTTACCGTGGAGTGCAATTGGAAGTCATTTGCTGAAGTATTTAACGAGTACTACCACCTGCCTTATGTGCATCCCACCAGCATCGACGCCACCTACAACGCCCCTGACCCGGCCGAAAAAGTAGCAGGGGCATTTGCCACCCATTTTGGCACCACCGAAGGCACCGGTGCCTTGCTTGATAGCCAGCAAGAAAATGGCCAGAACTTACCGGTTATGGAACAACTGGTTGGCCGGTTGCGGGCCGGAGTGCGTTACTCATGGATTTTCCCCAACCTGGCCGTGGCCTATGGTTCGGATGCTTTATGGATGTACGAAGTGCACCCAGACGGTCCGCATCGTTGTCAGGTGACCATGTGGGTGTGTTTTCCGCAAAGCACGCTGGACCTTGCTGATTTCGCTGAAAAGGCGGCTATCTACTTTGAACGGTTTGATGCGGCTTTAGACGAAGACATTCCCATGCTGGAACAACAATTTCTGGGGCAAAACTCGCCTTTTGCGCAACAAGGCCGCCATTCTGACCTAGAGCCAAACGTGGCTTGCTTTGCTGATTGGTATGCGAACCGTTTGTTAATGCGGTAGCGGAGGAATAAATGTTTATTAGACAGATTGAAAGTGGCGACGTTGAGGCGGTGCTTGCTCTTTGGGCTGAGGCCGGCATGACCAGTCATGCCCAGTTAGGAGACTCGCGTCAAGAAATCACTGAGAAAATGACTCGCGACTCTGACCTATTTTTGGTAGGAGAAGCCAATAAGCGCATAGTGGCCACGGTGATGGGCACTTACGACGGCCATCGAGGGCGGATAAAACGTTTGGCGGTAAAGAGCGATTGCCGGCGCAGCGGGCTCGGTCGTCAGATAGCGAGCGAACTTGAAAGTCGATTCGCTGAGCGAGGTATTTCTCGTGTTCGCCTAGAGGTATGGGCTGAAAATAAAAGCGCACAAACATTTTGGGAAAATCTTGGCTACCAATTGCAGTCTGATATCCGTTACTATTTGCGCAACTTTGACCAAAGCGTAGACTGCTGCTGACCAACCCGGGAGGGTGGCCAGCTGGGGCCTCAAGCTAAATAATTTGTTAACTGACAGTCAATGAACCGATCATGCCAGCATCCACGTGACCCTCTAAAGCGCAAACAATCTGGTAAACGCCCGGAGTATCAAAGGTGAAGTTTTCGGTGACCCTAACCTTGGGTCTTGCTTCTCGATTTCCCAGAGAGCGTGCTCCTCGGTGAAGTCATCACCGCTTGAAAGGTCCATACCTAAGTTGATGACGGCCCATTCATGCTGTACCGAACCATTATTTTGAAAAGTAATGGAGATCTCTTCGCCGGCGGGGACAGTCCAAGACATATCTGAAAATTCAAATTTAGCCCCCAAACGACTGTTGGGTTTTTGCCGACTTAGCGAATAGTCAACAGAGATTAAACGGCTTGTCGGGCAGCTGAATACGGCAACCAAGTTCCAGCTTCAAAATCGTAAAGTTTGCAGGTTCTGGTAGCGGCTAAATAGTCTTTAATGCGAAATTTGCGGTCAATGGCCCGATCAGGGAAGGCCTCCATGATGGCATCGGTAGCCATGGGCAGTCGATAACAGGGGATACGCATATCAACATGGTGGGGGGTGTGCAGAAAAATCCAGTGGAAAATGAGATTCATGTACCACGGGATGCGTAATACGGTGGTGCCATCAAGTTGGCCAGATACTTTGTTCCATTTTTGTCGTGGCCACCAGCGAATTTCTGGTGAAATGTGGTGCACATAGACGGTCCCACCGATGAGAAAGGTGAAAATCAAGAAGGGTATGACCAGTAATTTGGTGATCATCCAAAGAGCGCCCCACAGGTTGGCCGAAGCCAAACCACCGAGAAAAGCCGCCCCGGTGGCGCCGCCTAACATAGCGAGGTAAAGCAAGGCGCGGTCTTTGCGAATAGCGGTCACCCATTTGGCCGGCGGTTTTTTGAGGCGGATCATTTTGGTCCACCAGACTTGCCGCAGGTAGTAGGGCATTGCTCCAAAGGGCGACCATTCTAGACGGTGGCGAAGTCGCCCGAAGAGCCCCATGGCTTGGTACTCCTCTACGGTCACGGGATGCCACACGAAGTCCATGCCCTGGCGCACGGTGTGTCCGTGGTGAATCCGGTTATGGCCCAGCACCCAAGCTTCATGAATATGAAATGAAGGGATAAGCAACACGCGGCCTAAGAGTTTGTTCAGTTTGTTGTTGTCGGTAAGCGCTCCATGAGCGGCATCATGACCCAACACGAAAAGGCCAGCCACCATAAAACCAGCGACCACCATGAGCGGCAAAGTCGCCCACCATCCCGGGCTAAAAATAATGCCGAGCAAGGTGGCGGTGTAAGCCAAGGCGTCACGAGTTACTAAAAACATTCCTCGACCAGTGGAGCGCCGACGGCAAGCGGCGGGCATGACGTCGATAACGTCTTTTAGCGTAAGCTTGGGAGTTTCGAGTGTTTGGGTCATGGTCCTCTGGGGGTTGAAGGTTCAAGTCCGGTTATTTGGTAATCCTATACAAATCGTGATCGATGAGAGCCATCTGTAGGCGTTCTTTGGTCACCTCATTGATCCCACGAGGTGCGACGGTTTTCCTTGCGTTGACTTTGTTCTTTTTTGGCTTTGAGACGCCGCTCGGTGGCCCCTCGACCGGGGCGGGTAGGGCGGCGGCGTTTCTGGGTGACCAACGCTTCTTGCAGGCGAATTTGCAAAAGATCAAGGGCCCGCTCACGGTTGCGTACTTGTGATCGATGTTTGTCTACGGTTACTTTTATTTCGGTGCCCAGGCGAGTTATAAGCCGGGAACGCACCTCGTCGTCAATGCCGCGGGCTGTGGTGAGATTGATGGTGGCCTCTACTCGGGTGTGGGCACGGTTGGCGTGTTGGCCTCCGGGGCCGCCGGTGGGACCAAAGCGCCAGGCAATTTCGCTGCTGGGTATACGGCACCCGGGTCCGGCAAAAAGAGTCCGATCGTGGCTGGCCATGCTCCACGGTAGGCCACACGGGTAGGGTTCGGGGATGACCAAACTTCGTTTACCCCTCAGCATGTGGGTGGGGGCTGGGTATCGCCGGCTGGTTTCTGGTTTGGAGCGCCGAGCAATTATTGGCCCAGAGAGTCGTGAGGGCAAACGGTTCGGTCAGTTCGGTCAGGGTTCGGCCATTGGCTGGCCTATGGGTGCGGGCTTTGGCGAAGAGTGGATTTGGATCGGTAAAGACACCATGATCGGGGCGCATGTAACCTTGTCGGCCGGTATGGGGCCGGGGCAAGAAATGTTGTCTAACCCGGTGGTGCGCATTGGGGATCGTTGCTTGATCGGCCGGGGATCGTCAATCATTGGTCATTGGTCCATCGACATTGGCGATGATGTTTTTACCGGTATGAATGTTTATGTCACCGACCAAAACCACGGTTACGAGAATCTCGAAGAACCCATTGGTACCCAACAACCCAGTGAGAAGGCGGTAACTATTGGCGCCGGAAGCTGGATTGGCTCCGGGGCAGTAATTTTGCCGGGAGCGCAAATCGGCTGCCATGTAGTGGTGGGGGCAAACTCGGTGGTGGGCGGGGTGATCCCCGATAATTCGGTGGTGGTGGGAGCGCCCGGCCGGGTAGTGCGCCGCCACGATGGGGTGGATTGGCAACGAGAACACCGGTTTAGCACTACCGCGGCAGAAGAAAGTAAGAGCGTCAAAGATGACTGCTGACTATCAGCACCCCTACCCGCCAGCGGACCTTGAGGCTGCTTACCCGTTTGTGGAGTATCAGGCCGCGCAGTTTTCTGAAGAAGAGATGCTGGCTCGTGCGCAAGAGTTTTACGCCGAGGTAGACCAACGCCGTAGCGTGCGCATGTTTAGCGATGCTCCGGTGCCGCGTGAACTTATTGAGTTGGCGGTAAAGGCAGCATCGACGGCACCATCGGGGGCGCACAAACAACCGTGGACTTTTGTGGCTACCCAAGACCCGGTGGTTAAGGCAGCGATTCGGGCAGCCGCCGAAGAAGAAGAACGGGTCAACTATTTAGAGAACCGTATGAACGAAGAGTGGCAAGAAGCTTTGGGGCCGCTGGGCACCGATCATCACAAAGAGTTTTTAGAGATCGCTCCGTGGATAGTGGTGCTTTTTGAACAACGTTTCGAGCAGCGGGCCGACGGGTCAAAGGGCAAGAATTATTATGTGAAAGAAAGCACGGGGATCGCCGCCGGAATGTTTGTGACGGCTTTGCATCACATGGGGTTAGCCACCTTGACGCATACCCCGTCACCTATGGCTTTTCTGCGCCAGGTATTGGGGCGGCCAGAAAACGAACGACCCTTTGTGTTGTTTCCGGTGGGTTACCCATTGGAGGGGGTCAAAGTGCCAGACATCAAACGAAAAAGTTTGGGTGAAGTTTTCGTGGAGGTCACCGCCGAGGACGGTTAGCCTCAACGCACTGGCGGCTGGCTGAGGAGCTACCGCTGGACATGGTTATTCCCAATCATGCAGATGCCCCCGCCCCTTGGGTGGGGGTTTTCTGCTTTCGGCTTTTATTTAGGCAACAACGCGCTGCACCGGTGACGCTTGGTGCGCCACCGGTGCAGAAAAAGGGTAGAGGTTTGGTTAAGAAATTGCCTCGATCTGCAGTTGACCGTCCACTATCTGCACTTGGTAATCCAACTCTTGGTCAGTGCCGCGGTGGCGAATATTAATGGTTACCTCACCGTTGTTGAAGATGGCTTCAAAATCAATGCGGTTGTCACCGTTTTCAAAGCGCACTTTCATATTGCCAGACAAGATTTCTGCGCTCCAACCGTTGGTCCCGGCTACTGAGGTGACGGCGATGCGGGAAAGTGAGTCTCCGTTTACCACCGTGCTAAAAGTTACGCTTCCTGCGTCAAACACATTCATGCTGCGCAAGACAATCAGGGGGCTAACTTCGTCGGCGTCGGGGCTGTCCTGGCCATCGTCGTCCTGGTCTTCGTCGGCGTCGGGGCTGTCCTGGTCATCGTCGTCCTGGTCTACGTCAGTGTCATCGTCGTCCTGGTCTACGTCAGTGTCATCGTCGTCCTGGTCTTCGTCGGCGTCGGGGCTGTCCTGGTCATCGTCGTCCTGGTCTACGTCAGTGTCATCGTCGTCCTGGTCTACGTCAGTGTCATCGTCGTCCTGGTCAACATCATCGGAATCGTCCAGATCAATGGTTGCCTGATTGGGGGTGCCTACCGGTTGGAGGTCAAAGAATTCTTCATTTCGGGTGTCGGTGCGACGGTCACGCACTCGAATGCGAAGTTGTCCGTCTTCTACGGAGGCTTTGAAATCAACTCGGGCATCGTCGTTGCGGAAAGTAACGCTTACTTCACCAGGTTCTTCAGCCTGGTCGGTACTTACCGCCCATCCTGTGGTGGAGGTCGTTTCAAGGACCGCCAATTGCGCATCGTCGCCTCGACCAATGGTCACCGTGCCTACTTCGAGAACATCAAAGGTCTGCGAAGCTGGTATCGGGGTGGGGTCAACCACTGGGTTTCCGTCAACTGGGTTGCCATCGGCGTCAAAGAACTGATCGCCTCGGGTGTCAGTGCGGCGGTCCCGGACACTTACCCGGAGTTGGTCGTCAACAATGAGTGCATCGAAATCAACCCGGTCACCACCCGAACGAAAGCTAACGCTTGCTTCACCAGGGAGATCGGCTTGTTCAACCTCTACATCCCATCCTTGAGCAAAGGTGGTGGCCAAAATGGTTAGCCCAATGTCTGTGTTGCCTTCTACGGTTACCGTGCCGACCTCAAGAACATCAAAGGTCTGGGCTACCAGAACAAACCGTGGCACCGGGGCCTCCGTGGTGGTGGTGGAGGTAGTGGTGACTACTGGTTCCGGAGTGACGGTTGTGGGGACTACTGGTTCCGGAGTAGCCGGCTCAGCAACTACTGGCTCGGCAACTACTGGCTCTGGGTCGGCAATGATGTCAACCGGAACAACCACATCGATAACCTCAACGATGTTAATAGCCGTGTCGGCTACCACACTGGCTACTGCAGTGGCTACTTCTGGGATTACTGGTACTTCAACGATGCCCGTGGCATGGGCACCCCCTACGGAAGCTGCGGCAACCGTGGTGGTGAGGAGTACTTTGCCGACCACCGTGCCGGCGAAGTTTAATAGTGCTGGTAACATTTTTTTGTCCTTTGTGTCGGATGCGTGGAGGAGTTCCACAGACACAAACCGCTGGAGTTCATCGTTCGGCTCAGCCGGATCAATGGACGCAAAGTGGCTACGGATCGATTCCAAGATGGCACCGAGCGGTCGGCTCGTTGCTTTACCCTGGAGGATCTTCTCTACCTCGTCGTCGTTCAGTGGTTTGCTCATCACTTCCTCCAACGACGTCGACGGCCAGAAGGGTACGGCTCTGCGGTAATTTCTTTTTCAAGCCGCCTTAATCCCCTTCGTTGTAGCGCTTTTACGGCACCTAATGGCTTGTTTATGGTTTGAGCTATTTCGGGCATAGTGAGGTTTCCCACGATACGAAGAAGGATCACCTCACGTTGCTCTTCGGTGAGGATGCTTAGGGTTTCCTCAACCCATTCGGCCTCTAAGCGGGCTATGACCTCTTCTTCGGCGCTCAAGGAGGGTTCGGCCTCTTCAACTGTTTCAGCCACCGTGTCTAGCCTCCGGTTGCGACGTCGTGCATCGTCAATAGTCTTATTGCGAGCGATGGTAAACACCCAACCGCGAAAATCATCAATTTCTCCAGAGAACTGGTGAAGGTGCTCAAAGGCGGCGATGAATACTTCATTGGTGAGTCCCTCGGGGTCTTCGGCAGAACGAGAGTGGGCGAAACGAGTGATGGGGCCAGAGAGTTCAGCAAAGAGAGCGGTGTAGCCTCGCTGGTCCCCTTGGCGGGCCAGGTGCAGCGCTTCTTTTTGAGAGATACTCACGCTATTTTCTCAAAAGAAAAGTAGTAGTCACCATAGGTGTTGAGCGTAGTTCATGGTGGGGGGGTGGTGAAGGTCAGCCAAGGGCGACTGCCCCAGGGTCAGGGCCGATAGGTCTGAAAATTTGAAGAAAACCCGCCCGGTGTAGGTGCTTGCCGCGGCACTGGTTGTCTGGCCAATGACCTTGTGCCAATTGTTGGGTGCCCGCTTCTGGGGTCAGCGCAATATTGCTGTCAAAAACAGATGGGAACCCCACCGGCAAGCAAACCGTTGTTTGGCCAGTTTTGGGTTCGGCCGTGTTGCTGGACATGGTTATTCCCAACCATGCAGATGCCCCCGCCCCTTGGGTGGGGGTTTTCTGCTTCCCGCCCGACCAGGCCCGTCTCGGGGGAGTGAGCAAACGTAGGGTGTGGTAAGACCCAAGATGAAACATGGGGCCAGGCCCTAGGTTTCACATGACGATGGCGATGTTTTTGGTTTGCCGCTTTTGATTCCTGCAGTCATTTTGTTTGCTGCTGCCATCACCAAAGCCATGGACCGCCGCACTGCGTGGGGTTCCGTTTTGGGGTCGCTGATGGTGTTGGTATCTTTTTTCTATTCAATCGTGCACGAAGACCCAGCCCAGTGGACCGACGGGAACTACGCCAACACCTCAAGCAATATTCGTTCGCTTACTGAGGCGCTGATCATCTTTTTCTGTGCACTGGTCTTGATTGGGGCGGCTTAGTGCTTTGCCAGTTAGCCACAGGGGTTGCTGGCTTCAAGGATTTCTTGTGCGGTTACTACCGACACGTTCTGCTCATCTAAGAGTTGCAGTACGGCGTCAAGGTAGGCCCGGTCGGTGCGGTAGTTGTCGCTGGGTTCGTTGCGGGGCGTTGCTGCATATTCTCGTGCATGAAAGACTAGGCCAAGGTTTACCGCATCATGTGCGTGGTCGCCTACGGCAACTTGGGAAATTTCTTGAGTCATGGCCGCCAAATTGTTGTCGGCCTGAAGACGGGTGAAGGCACCCACGTTGAGTTGGGCGTGGCCCAGTTCGGCCACTGGATACTGCGCTGGTTGCTCGGTGTAGGCATTGCCATAATCGACAGCGCAACGAGGCTGAGTAATGAAACGGTGGTCGGGGTGCCCGTCGGTGTTGTCGGCCATGATGCCGGTAGCGAAACCTACGCCGGGTTGCCATTCGGCGGCCCGATAAAGGCCATCGGTGTTGGGTCCCTGGGCGGCAATGCTTATCGACGGAAGCCCCAGGTCAGTAGCGAGGTCTTGTACCTGAGCAAAAGCATCAGCCACCGACCCTCGTGGCTCAGCGCCACGGCACTGGTTTTTGATGTCCCGGTACCCATCTGGGGAAGCATGCCCGCAGGTGTGGTGGTGAAAACCCAGTTGATGTCCGTTGTTTACCCAGTCCTGCAAAGCAGTTTGTCGCACCGGGTTGGCGGCTACCAGATCGGCCCAGTCGGACGACATTAACAAAGTCAGTTTGTGGCCAAAGGAGTCGGCAGTGGCCATGAGGTCGGTTAGGCGCTCCCAGTTTTGGGCCGTGGCGTGGGTAACTGAGGGGCCGGTGGGGTCTAGGTGAATGGCCACCATGGCTTGGGTGAGTGTCGCTGGTAAGGCGACGGGGGCGGCAGTGATTGCTGGTACTGCGGTGGGTGTCGCAGGAAAAGCGGCGGAGGCACTTGTGGTTACCGGTTGTGTTGGGGGAGTCGTGGCGGCGCTGGTTGTTTGAGAAATAGTTGAAGGACTGTCACTCGGTGAGCAGGCAGCAAGAACTATGAGCCCGCCAACAAACAGCCCGGCATGCTTTTTTAGGACCATGCGTAAACCTTATCTGACGCCCCCAATGGGTCGTAAGAGCTGATGATCGGTAAAACTGTGTTTATGGAAAACAATAATTTAGATTCTTCGCTTGGACTGTCGCAACTTTCTCGTTCGGTAGCGGGCCAAGTGGTGATGATCACCGGTGCTGCTTCGGGTATTGGGCGAGCGACGGCTTACCTTTTTGCTGATCAAGGGGCGCGGGTGGGCGTTACCGACCTTGAGCAAAAAAATGTTGATGCGGTTGTTGCGGCCATAACAAAAGCCGGTGGCCAAGCACAAGGCTGGGTGCTTGATGTAACAGAGAGAGAAACTATCGGCCAAGTGGTCGACAAAGTGGCTGCTTGGGGCGGTGGGGAAGAACCTCGACTAGATATTTTGGTCAACAATGCCGGGGTCTCTTTGCCTACTGCGCTTGATGACCCGGACTATGAAGAGCGGTGGGATACATCGGTGGCCGTCATGTTGACTGCGCAAATGCTCACTACGCGCGCCGCTTTGCCTTATCTGCGGGGTTCAACTGCAGGGCGCGTGGTAAATATTTCCTCCACCGAAGGGGTAGGAGGTTCTGCGGGGGCATCTGCCTATACGGCCGCCAAACATGGGGTGGTGGGACTAACCCGGTCTTTGGCGGTGGAGTTAGGGCCAGAAGGCATAACCGTCAACGCCGTTGGACCAGGACCCATTGAAACAGGGATGACCGAAGCTATTCCGGAGGACATGAAAACTAAGTTTGCGCGCCGCCGGGTGCCGTTGCGGCGTTATGGGACGCCAGAAGAGGTAGCCCACGGGGTGTTGCATTTGGCTTTACCGGCTTCGTCTTACATCACCGGACATTTATTGATGGTTGATGGCGGGATGACCATCAAAAATAACTAGCAAACGTTAGGCCAGCGTGCAGGACATATCTGCGCCGCAACACATGGGCGATTTGATCTTGCCGTGGTCGTTGGGGCATTTGGAAACTTGCACCGTGGAACCATCGTCCTTGGTCAAGACATCGTTAACTAAAGGAGCGTCGCAGGCTCCGCAACTGGCGTTGACGGTCATTCCACAAGATGAACATGAGTAAGTAGGCATAGCAGTTTCCTCCGCTAATTGTTTGGAGGCAAATGATGGCACAGTTCAGCGGTTGGGTGGTGTATTCGTTGGAGAGTAGGCGCACCTATGAATTAAGGTAGGTCTATGTCTCAGCATCAGGTAAAACCTCCGAAAGAAGTTGATCCACAAAGTGCCTGAAGGACTCGAAGGTTTTGTTAGTGGGCGAAAAAAATACTGAAGCAAAGATTGCTGCGCTTGGGTTGACTTGGCCCACTAATCATCTCGCTCAACAGCGAAAAGAGGCTTGTGAACGGTGAGCGAAATAAATGGCCCGTCCATGGTCATGATGCCTTCGCTGGCGCCGATTTTAAGCGAACAGTGTATGAGTTAAGCCTGTTGCAGGTCTAAGCGACCGGTTCCAGGATCACTACGGGGATTTCGCGATCGGTTTTTTCTTGGTACTCGGCGTAGTTTTTGAATTCTTCGGTGATGAGCGGCCAGAGGCGTGAGCGTTCTTCAGCGTTGGCTACCCGAGCGGTCATGGGTTGGTCGGCGGTTTCTTGCGTAGAGACAGTGACTTGAGGGTTGGCGCACAGGTTGTGGTACCAGGCGGGGTGAACGTCGTCGCCGCCCCGGGAAGCAACGAGAATCAAAGTGTCGCCTTCGTGGCGGGGAGCGGTCAACATGACCGAGCGTGGTTGGCCTGATTGCCGGCCCGTGGTGGTGAGTTTCAGCACGGGCATACCGGCCACAGTCCAGCCTTTGCGACCGCCAGAGATCTTAAGGAAACCGCGATGGACGGCATTCATAGTTTTTAAAGCAAGGTCGCTGGGCATCTTGTGGATCCTTTTAGGCAGTTGAGGAAAGAAACTAGGTTAAGGCACATCGTAGAAGAGTGTGAAATTCTTCTACGAGGCACCGGAGAGGATTCTATTGTTCTAGCATTGCGCCAATGTTCAAGAACTTTAACCCCAGCCAGCTGTCTTGGAAGACGGTGGCTGCTCGAGCGGCCGGGTCGCCCAGGGATTGGTTTCCGCGGTTTGGGTCTGTTCGTGCCCCACGTTTGAGCCGCATGTGGGTTGGTCCGCTATTAATATTCGGATCGGCCATGGTGGGGTTTCTGGCGTTCGTGGGAGCCGAAGGAGAAGACGGCAGCGTAACTTTTGGCCTGTTTATTGGCTCGGTTTCCATCATTTTGATGGCTTGGAGTTTTACTCTCTCTTTGCGTCCTCGTGTTTTGGAGCCACTGTTTGGTGGCCTCGACAAGATGTACAAAGCGCATCGTTGGGCCGGCACTTTGGCAGTGGTCGCTATGTACCTGCACACCAGCGTGGAGGCAGAAATAGAAGGCGGCATTGAGGGCGCTTCAGAGTCAATCGCCGACTTGGCGGAAGACTTAGCAGAAAACGGCCAAACCATGCTTTACCTTTTGGTGGGTATCAGTCTGATTCGCTGGATTCCTTATCGTTATTGGCGATTAACCCACAAGCTTTTAGGTATTCCGTTTCTTTTTGCTTGTTTCCATTTCTACACCGCCGAAAAACCGTATGCCAATGGTTCTGGTTGGGGCTGGTATTTCGGCACCATCATGGTGCTTGGGGCGCTGGCCTATTTTGGTCGAGTAGTGGGCTACGACATGATGATTCAAGGCAAGCGCTACCAGGTGGCTGAGGTGTCTCGCCATGGGATAACCACAGAGCTTCGCCTGTCGCCGAAGGGCAGAAAACTTAAACACCATCCGGCACAATTTGCCACCATAAAATTACAGGTTCAAGACATGAGTGAACCGCATACGTTCACTATTGCTTCGGCCCCGCATGAGCCTGATTTACGCTTCTTTATTAGAGATTTGGGCGACTGGACAAAGCGGTTGCAGGGTATGGATTTGGTAGATGCCGAGGTGTATGTGGAGGGCCCCTTTGGTGAGTTCGCTCCGATGCCGAAGAATCCGTCCCCTACCTATTGGATTGCCGGTGGTGTGGGGATCACCCCGTTTTTGAGTATTACAGAGACGCTTGAGCCAACAGAGCTGGGCGATCGCCCGGTGCTGCTTTATTGCGTGCGGTCAAGGCAGGAGGCTATGGCCGTGGAGACTCTTGAACGGGCAGACAGCGATGGTCGTATACGGTTGGAATGGTTTGAAAGCTCAGCGGGCCGACGGTTTGGTTCAGAAACGTTTGCTGAACTCCTCGGGGGTAAAGACTTGTCGGAGGCTCATGTGGCGGTGTGTGGCCCGGGCGGCCTTATTCAGACGGTCAAAGACGTTGTCTATGGTCTCGGGGTTAGCCACGTAGAAACCGAGTCGTTTGATTTTCGAGGAGGCTTTGGGCCTGACCTTTCGCTCACCGTTGAAGAACTCATTGGTCGGTCGGGAAAATAACGGAACTCTTTAACAGCGTGGGTGGGTTTTGGTTGTTCTGTAAATAAAAAACGGTTTTGCTACGCCAACCGATTGCGGTTTACTTCTAGGCGCAGCACATCGGGTCGGGAGTAGTGGCCGGCGGGGTCAAAGTTTTGTCGGGCTTTGCGTACCTCAGCCACATCTAGGTCGGCGTAAACGATTTGTTCGTCGCGCACTGGTTCTACTATCCATTCGCCGTCTGGGCCGGCGATGCAGGTGCCGCCGTTGAAATATGTTGGTCCGCTGGCCGCCATTTGGTCGCGCAGAGGAAAGTCTTCGGGGATGTCATCTATGCTATAAACGCCGCCCACGCTGACCACAAAAATGCGTCCTTCTCGGGCCATGAAACGGGTGAGGTCTTGGGTGAGGCCTACCGCTCCGGGCCATACCGCGAAATGGATTTCTGTACCGGCGGCGTACATGGCTGAGCGGGCTAGGGGCATCCAGTTTTCCCAGCAGTTCAAACCGCTGAGATGCACCCCTTGGTGTTGGTGGCTTACCAGTCCGGCACCGTCGCCGTCGGCCCACACCATGCGTTCATCAAAGGTTGGTTTGAGTTTGCGATGCACGCTGACCATGCCTTGGGCGGGGTCGATGGCCACCAGTGAGCAGTAAACCGACCCTCGGGAAGCGGAGCGCTCTACCACACCAACGTAAACAAACACGCCGGTATCTTTAACGGCGTTGACTATTTGGCCGAACTCGGGGCCAGAGAGGTCTACGGCTTGGTCGAGGTACCGAGCGAAAGCGGCTTGTTGGTCGGGATGTTCCCAAGAAGAAGAGTTGCTGTGGCTGCCCCACACGGGGTAGCCAGGGATGAAGGTCTCTGGGAAAGCCACTACCTCGGCGCCATGGGCGGCGGCTTCGCCGAGGCGGGCCAAGACGATATCTATGGTGCCGGATCGGCTAAGAAAAGCAGGGGTGGCTTGTACAGCAGCGATTACGCATGGGTTCAGACTATGGGGTTTTCGGCGTTGTGTAAAATCTGCGATCACGGTTCTTTTCTTGAGTATGGAGTGCGTTAATCTGAACTATGACTGCAGCGCTGCTATTTACCGGGGGGACCATTCGCACGGTTTCGTCTGCCGGGGCGGTGGAAGCAGTACTGGTGGTGGGCGACCGCATTGCGGCGGTGGGCCGCGCAGAAGATTGCCTTGCTCGGGCTCCGCAAGGCACGCAAAAGGTTGATTTGGCGGGGGCGGCTTTGCTGCCGGGTTTTGTTGATGCCCATACTCATCCGCTCATGTTGGGCCAATGTGCCTCTTGGGCCGATTTGACCGGGGCAGCCAGCGTTGATGAAGTGGTAAAACTGTTGCGTGAACACGGACGTTTTTTGACTGGTGGCCCGATTCGTGGCTTTGGTTACGACCATCACCGTTTAGGCAGCAACGATGCCCACCCCACGGCCGACGATCTGGATCGAGTTTCAGATTCCCTGCCGGTAGAGATTATGCATAGCAGCGGCCACGGGTATGTGGTCAACCATGTGTCGCTGACTCAAGCTGGTATAGACGCGGCCACCGTGACCCCGGCGGGTGGGCGGATTGACCGTGACGATACTGGTAACCCCACGGGAGTTATTTTTGATGCGGCGTGCGACTTATTGACGGGCGCTGACGGGGTCAAGATCACCAACCATGGGCCGAACCTGCATTTGGGAGAAACCCCAGCGGTGCTTGACGAAATGATTGATCTGGGTCAGCAGTTAATTTTGAAGGCCGGTATTACGTCGGTGGGGGATTGCCAGGTCACCGACCGAGAAATGACCAACTGGTTGCGGGCCCGAGACGCCGGCCGGCTACGTTTGCGGGCCACCTTGATGGTGCTGTCTAGTCATCTGCCGTATTTGCAGGGCCTGGGTTTGTCGTCAAGATTGGGCGACGATTGGCTACATTTGGGAGGGGTCAAGTTGTATGCCGATGGGGCGCTGACCGGCGGCACGGCCTATGTGCCTTGTGGCTGTGCCATGAACCACCGGGACGGTTATTTGTTTCACGATGCAGACGAGTTCACCGAGTTGCTGGTGGCCGCTCATGAACTTGGGTTGCAAACCGCTACCCATGCTCAGGGCCCAGAGCCTATTCAAATGGTTATCGATGCGGTGGCCCAGGCGCAGCGGCAAAGCCCACGGGTTGATGCCCGTCACCGCATAGAGCACTGCGGTTTCCCAACCGATGATCAGATTGCTGCTCTGGCCCAGGCGGGTATTGTGCCGGTACCTCAACCCACCCAAGTGCATCTTTATGGCGAGGGGGCGTTGCGTGATTACGGCGAAATGGCGGAGCGCATGTACCCGTCGGGCTTGTTTGCCCAGGCCGGGCTGCCGGTGGTGTTGTCGTCGGATACGCCGGTGACCATGCCCGATGTTTTTTTGGCTTTATGGGCGGCCGAAACCCGGCGTTTGTCGTCGGGTAAAGTGTTGGGCCCAGAGTGTGCCATAAATCGAGAAACCGCTCTACGGGGTTACACCATCGAGGCAGCCCGAGCCATGCACCGCGAAAACCACGTGGGATCAATTGAGCCGGGCAAGTTGGCGGACTTAGTGGTGGTCAGCGAAGACCCCATGGCCGTAGTGGTGGACGATCTGCCCGACCTGACCGTCGACCAAGTGTGGGTAGGTGGCCAATTAGTATGAGTTGTTCAGAAAATCACTCTTTGCTTGGGTAAGCGAAGCGCTGCTTTCAAGCAAAAGCCGACTGTTGGCATGAGGTGATGCCTCAAGGTCGACTTGTTTTGGGAAAGCGACGGAGCCTTGCAAGGGGTGACGAACCTCCGCCACCACTCCACCCTTAAGAAGTACTATTAACCTAGAGAACTCTTATTCCCTAAACAAAGTTGCTACTTATGCCTTCGTACTATTCACGTGTAATCCGTTTAATTGCAGTATTCGGAATTTTTATTTCGGCTTTAGCTGCGTTGGCGGCTTGTGGAAATTCATCCGACAAGGCAACAGAAGAAATAAATGAATCCGGCGTTGAGGCATCTAGCCAACCTGATGATGAACAAATCATAGAAGAAGCAACAAGCGAGTCAGAAGAAGGTGAAGAATCGGAAAGTGGCGATACTGAAGAGCAGGTAGATTCTGAATCTTTAGAAGAGTCAGAAGAAGGTGAAGAATCGGAAAGTGGCGATACTGAAGAGCAGGTAGATTCTGAATCTTTAGAAGAGTCAGAAGAAGGTGAAGAGGAAACTCCTACTGAGCAACCAGCGCAGCGTATTCAGTTCACAACAGGTGATATTGGTGAAGTCATCGAGGGTCGGATCCTTCAAAGTGATCCAAGCCCAGTATATGTTTTGGGTGCTAGCGCTCAACAATTGATGCAGATGACGCTTACATCTCTTGAAGGCGATGTTTCTTTTGACGTAGGAGCTCCGAATGGAGAGAAATTAGTAACTGGTATTACGCAAACAAAAGTTTTACTTCCTGTAGATGGAGACTATCTCATCTACATAAACTCGTTAAGCGGTGATGCTTCCTACTCTCTTGATGTGTTAATTACGAGTGTAGTTGAATACGTTCCAGTGGAATTTCAAGATGGAACCTCTAGCGCTACTATTAGCGGGGGCATGTTACGTGGTGAAACAGGCCCTGTGTATGGGCTAGTTGCAGCGGCTGGTCAACGTATGGAAATCACTATCACTTCGCTGGAAGAAAACGCTTCGTTTGATGTGTTAACACCCAGCGGGGAATACTTAATCAGCGAAATCATGGGCCAAGAATTTGAATTCTCTGCAATTCTTCCTGAGAATGGTGAATATTTGATCACAACCAATGCGCTTCGGGGAAATGTTTCCTTTGATTTGAACATTAGTGTTCGCGATTAGATTCTTCCTAGGTGTTGATTTTGGCCGTGCGCACGCTGGTGGGGGAGTTGTTTCCAAAACCTATGATGGGCCGATTTTTGAGAGTTGCTAGTGCGCCCCCCGGGACGGGAGACCAGACTCAGAACCTACAGGTTCGGGTCTCTTCGTGTTTGCGGTATAGACAATAATCGAAAGGCATCTAAACTGGCAGCATGCTTAGAGAGGCCTCAATAAGCGTTGTCAAAGTCATCACTTTTTCTCTTGAATTCTCTCCTCTTCAACAGCATCAGCAATCTTGCCAACCGTACGAAGAACATTCTTTTTCAAGCTATTGAAGTTGAGAAAAACGATCCCACCAACTGTCGAGAAAACGCCTCCAATTATTGTGAAAATACCTCCAATGTAGAGTCCAACTCTAGGTTCGTCATCATCAAAGGTTGCAAATCCAGTTTGTACCATGATAATCCCAGCAATGAGTACAAGTATTCCAAATATTATCAATGAGAATGATATGATTTTTTTCTTCGTGGTTTTTGTCATAATCTCTCCCTATTCTTCCCAATAGTGCTAACGACAGATACTAATCACTAAAATTACCCCTTGGGATACCCTTTGTATAGGCATTCCACGAGTCGGTAGGGAGGCGAGGCTCTTTCTCTGGCTCTTTTAAAGATGCCAACACGATTGTTGCGGCTTCTAAATAGTTATCCATGCTGGTTTCCTTTTTTCGTGGGGAGAAAAACGACTATGGGCGGGGTTATGGGCGTATCTGTAGCGAAAAAAAGACGGGGGTCTGCTTAGCGTTTGGATGCCATGGGGAGAGCGTGGGTTGGTCAACGCATAGTCTTGGCGAATGCCTGAACGGAGTAGAGGCGCAACTGAGGTGCTCGGCAACGTTTTCGGCGAAGCATTCGGGTCGTAACTCAATTTCTTTGGGCATTTCTTGGACACTTTTATAGAGTGAGCACCACCAAAAAGCCCAAAAGTGCTACAAAACCAGTGCGCCCCCTGGGACTTGAACCCAGAACCTGCGGATTAAGAGTCCGATGCTCTGCCAATTGAGCTAGAGGCGCTAAACGCCGGAGCCTGCCGGTGCCCGCCGAAACGAACGCCGGAAAACTCCGACCTTGGGGTGACCGAGGGGATTTGAACCCCCGACATCCTGGACCACAACCAGGTGCTCTAACCGAACTGAGCTACGACCACCAAGACCTCGCATGATACGCCCCAAAACCCTGACCAAGAACCTGAATTAAACAACTTTAAGTTAGTGTCTTGAACATGTCTGTACAAGTAGTGGTGGTGGGCGGCGGAATAGCTGGGGTGAGTGCCGCTTACGCCTGCACTTTGGTGGACCCAACTGCTTCGGTGATTCTTGTAGAAGCAGAAGAACAACTGGCCCACCACACCACCGGACGTTCGGCCGCTTTGCTTTTCGAAAACTACGGGCAGCCCGCGCAGCGCTCGCTCACCCGGGCTAGCTTAGATTTCTTACACAACACACCTGCCGATCTTGTTGATTCGCCACTGGTCCATAAAAGGCCGATGATTCATGTCGGCGGGCCGGAACAATCCATGTCAATTGACACCATGTTGGCTGAGGGAGCTGACGGCACCACGCCAACCGTTGAAATAACGGTAGAGGAAGCAGTCAATTTGGTGCCCCCGTTGCGGCCAGAGTTGATTGCCCGAGCGGTGCTCGAAACCGGCACCTGCGATATTGATGTAGCCGCTTTACACCAAGCCTTCGTGCGCGGTTTCAAACTCGGGGGCGGCACCATCGCCACCGCAACCCGGGTGGATGCCGTGCGGCTCAACGGCCAAGGTTGGCAAATAGAAACCACCACCGGGGAACTCCAAGCTGACGTGGTGATTAACGCCGCAGGAGCTTGGGGCGATGTGGTGGCTCAGCGAGCCGGAGTAGCACCTTTGGGGCTTGTACCTAAACGGCGCACCGCTTTTATGATCGATGCGCCGGTTAGCGACACTACGTCATGGGCCATGGTGGGCGAGGTGGACCACCAGTGGTACATGAAACCCGACGGTGCACAGTTGCTTTGTTCTCCCGCTGATGAAACACCATCCGAACCCTGCGACGCCAAGGCCGAAGAACTTGACGTAGCTTTAGCCATTGACCGCATAAACACCGCAACTACTTTAGGAATTCGTTCCGTCAACTCAACTTGGGCTGGGCTACGCACCTTCACCAGCGACGGAGCCATGGCCATCGGCCCGGATGCCGACCACCCCAACTTCATTTGGTGTGTAGGACAAGGCGGTACCGGTATTCAAACCTCACGGGCAGCCGGGCAACTAACCGCAGAACTAACCCTAGGGGCTACCCCGTCGCCATCGTTTTCTACCCAAGATTTAGCAGCGTTATCGCCTGACCGGCTGCGGAGACCCCGGTAGCCTCACAGCATTGCCTCCGTAGCTCAGCCAGGACAGAGCACCGGACTTCTATTCCGATGGCCGCAGGTTCGAATCCTGCCGGGGGCACAAACATAAGTGCAGGTCAGAGGTGGTTTTAACTCTGGCCTGCATTTTGTGCTTGTTTCATAATGCACGTCTTAATGCACAAATGCCCATTTCAAGGATGTTGTCCGCTCTGTACATGTAGGTACTGTCAAGGCATGCCAGGGCACATTCGTAAGTTAAAAACACCCGTTTCACGGAGGTGGCTGCGTCACTTCTTTTGATAATGGGCGAGGTCTGGCTGGGTCATGGCATCACGAAACTTTTGAAAAGTCCAAGGCCAAGCAGCAGGTATGCCACGGTCATCGAGGTACCAACTGCGGCACCCGGTAGCCCACACCGTTTTCTTGGCTTGTTCTACCCGCTCACCTTCGAAGGCCTTGGTGGCTTCAAAGGTGGGGGAGAGCGCCTCGGCTTCGCCGGAGCGCAGCAGTTCAATAAGTTGCGCAAAGTAAGCAAACTGCAGTTCGGCTACTTCAATGAGCGAAAAGTTGCCCACCGGTCCGTTGGGCCCGTTAAGCATGAACAGGTTCGGAAAGCCCGGCACTGCCACCGACAGGTAAGCATTGGGCCGCTGCGCCCAAGCCTCCGAAAGGTGCAAGCCGTCGGGGTTGACGACATCAATGGGGCGCAAAAAACGGTCAACCTGAAAACCAGTAGCCACGATGAGCACGTCAAGTTCGTGGTATTGCCCGTCGGCAGTACGTACTCCGTTTGCCTCAACTTCGGTAATGGTTTCGGTAACCAGCGAAGCGTTGGTTTTTTGGATGCCCTCATAAAAATTTGGAGAAATAACTAACCGTTTGCAAGCCGCTCGGTAATCGGGCCGCAACTGTTCACGTAGCACCGGGTCGGTGACGCTTTCTTCTAAGTTCAGCCGGCAGGTTTCTTCAATCTTGTGCAACAACTCAGAGTCGGCATCTACCACGGCGTTAGAAAAACCGTTGGCGAAGAGTTCAGAGATTTCATCGTGCAGCGCGGCGGCCGTTGACGGGTCGTCACGAAAAGAAGCGCGTTCTTCTTCGCTGTACGCAGGGTTGTCTTGGGGCATCACCCATTGAGCGGTGCGTTGAAACAACGTGAGGTGCGCTACCTGGTTGACAATGGTGGGCACGGTTTGGATAGCCGACGAGCCGGTACCGATAATGCCCACCCGGAGGCCGTCAAGAGCCACCGAGGAATCCCAACGGGCGGTGTGCATGAGTTGGCCGGCGAAACTCTGGAGCCCCTCAATGTCGGGCCAGGCCGGGTGGTGAAGTACCCCGGTGGCGGCAATAACTACATCGGCTTGGTCATGGCGCCCGTCATCGGTGGTGATGTGCCAGCGCCCACCTTGATGCTTTAGCTCAGTAACTTCAACGCCGTAGATAACAGAACTTGCTACCTCATGGTCGGCGGCTACAGACTCAAGGTAAGCCTGAATCTCCGCCCCGGGAGAGAAGCGGTGGCTCCAGTCGGGGTTGGGGGCAAACGAATAGGAGTACAGGTGCGAGGGCACGTCACAAGCCACCCCGGGGTAATTGTTGTCTCGCCAAGTGCCACCAAGTTTTTCGGCTTTTTCGTAAACCGTCAGATTGGTGATGCCCATTTCTCGCAGTTTGATGACTGACAAAATGCCCGACATGCCGGCACCAATGATGACCACACGAAAGTCTGTGGAGGCGGTGTTCATTTACTGAGTAAACCAGTCAAAACTTGAGCCGTCAAATTGATGATTTGAGGTGTACAGGTTTAAAAAAGAAAGAACCCCCGGCGAGGAGCCGGGGGTTCTTGGTTAACTAATCAAGTCTAAAAAACGAGCATTAGCTAAAACTGTTCTTCTTCGGTAGAGCCGGCCAAAGCCAAGGTAGAAGCGCTGCCACCAGAAATAACGGTGGCCACGTCGTCGAAGTAACCAGCACCCACTTCACGTTGGTGACGGGTAGCGGTGTAGCCGCCGCTTTCGAGGCCAAACTCACGCTGCTGCAACTCAACATAAGCAGTCATGTCGCGCTCGGTGTAGCCCTGGGCTAACTCGAAAGCCGAAGCGTTCAGAGCGTGCCAACCGGCCAAAGTAATGAACTGGAACTTGTAACCCATGGCGCCGAGTTCCCTCTGGAACTTGGCAATGGTGTCGTCGTCCAAAGCGGCCTTCCAGTTAAACGAAGGCGAACAGTTGTAAGCCAGCATTTGATCTGGGTATTCGGCATGAACAGCGTCGGCGAACTCTTTGGCCTGGTCAAGGTCCGGAGTACCGGTCTCGCACCAAATCAAATCGCTATAGGGGGCGTAAGCCAAGGCCCGAGAAATAGGGGTTGCCATACCTGGTTCGGTTTCAAAGAAACCTTCCGCCGTGCGACCACCGGTCAAGAAGGGGCGATCCCGTTCGTCAACATCGCTGGTGATCAAGTTGGCGGCCAAAGCATCGGTGCGAGCCAAAACAAGGGTTGGCACACCCATCACATCGGCAGCCAAACGAGCAGCCGTCAAAGTGCGCACGTGCTGTTGAGTAGGGACCAAAACTTTGCCCCCCATGTGGCCACACTTTTTCTCGGAAGCCAATTGGTCCTCGAAGTGAACGCCGGCGGCGCCAGCTTTAATCATGTTTTTCATGAGTTCGTAAACGTTCAAAGCACCACCGAAGCCCGCTTCGGCATCGGCCACGATAGGAGCCAACCACTCACGGTCAGCCCGGCCACCGTTTTCTGCCCACTCAATTTGGTCGGCTCGACGCAAAGCGTTGTTGATGCGTTCCACCACCAAAGGTACCGAGTTCACGGGGTACAGGCTTTGATCAGGGTAAACCTCGCCCGAAGAGTTGGCGTCACCGGCTACTTGCCAGCCCGACAAGTAGATTGCTGGCAACCCGCCCTTGACGTACTCAATGGCTTGGCCACCGGTCATGGCGCCCAAAGCATGAACATAATCCATGTCGTTGATGCGTTCCCACAGCAGGTCGGCGCCGTGCTGAGCCAAAGAACACTCTGGAGTAAACGACCCACGCAAACGCACGACGTCGGCGGCTGAATAGTCACGTTGGACGCCAGCCCAACGAGGGTTTTCGGCCCAATCTTTTTCTAGTTCTTCGACCTGTTGGTTAAAACTCTTTTTCACGTTGCTCTCTTTCGTAAAGGCAGAAGCCTTGGTTGGATTGGTTATTAGTTATTTAAGTAATTCAGTCAAGAAGTTCGTAAAGGGGCAGGGTTAAAAACTCAATAAATTCGTCGGTCAAAGCCAAGTCTTCAAAGACTTGCTTGGCCTGGCCAAAGGGCCATTGGGCAAACATCTCCGCACCCAACGTTTCCTCAATGCTGCCCATCTCTTGTTCGGCGAATTCCCTGACCAGCGCCGGGGTAACCAAACGGCCGTCATCAAGCGAGCATCCGTGTTGAATCCATTGCCAAATTTGTGATCGGCAAATCTCGGCCGTCGCGGCGTCTTCCATCATGTTGTGGATGGCTGCCGCCCCAAGACCATTAAGCCAACCGGCGAGGTAACGCAAGCCAACATGAATGTTGATGCGCAGGCCCTCTTCGGTAATGGACCCCACGGTTTGATCAACGGAAAGCAAAGCGGCGGCGGTAATCGAAACCTCCGGGCGTTGGCGGTCCAGTTGATGAACCGCTCCTTGAAGCACCGCATCAAACTCGGCCTGAGCAACCGGCACCAAATCAGGGTGCGCCACCCAAGTGCCATCGCAACCATCGGCCGCTTCAAGCGCTTTGCCCTGCGTTACTTTGGCAATGGCGTGTTCGGTTACTTCTGGGTCGTGGCGGTTAGGTATAAAGGCCGCCATCCCGCCCATGGCGTGAACCCCACGTTTGTGGCAGGTCGCAATGAGTAACTCGGTGTAGGCCCGCATAAAAGGTGCAGTCATCGAAACATCGTTGCGGTCGGGCAACACAAAAGACTTATGGGCAGCAAACTTTTTGGCCACCGAAAAAATGTAGTCCCAGCGCCCGGCGTTCAACCCCGCCGAATGTTCCCGCAGTTCGTAAATGATTTCGTCCATTTCGAAAGCGGCCAAAATGGTTTCAACCAACACGGTGGCTCGAATGGACCCTCGAGGAATGTTCAGTGCATCCTGCGCATGGTTAAACACGTCGTTCCATAAGCGAGCCTCAAGGTGACTCTCTAACTTGGGCAGGTAGTAAAAAGGCCCCGCACCCTGATCAAGAGATTTTTGTGCCCCGTGAAAAAAAGTTAAGGCGAAGTCCACCAGGCTGGCCGGAGCGGCTTGCCCATCAACCATCACGTGGCGTTCGTCGAGGTGCCAACCGCGGAAACGCACAAACAAGGTGGCGATTTCATCGTTCAACTGGTAATGCTTTTCGCCTTGATCCAAGGTGATGTTGCGGCGGTAGGCGTCACGGATGTTTATTTGGCCAGACACCACATTGTCCCAAGTGGGGCTCGTGGCGTCTTCGCAATCGGCCATAAAAACTCGCGCCCCAGAGTTCAAAGCGTTGATCATCATTTTGCGGTCGGTGGGCCCGGTGATTTCGACCCGGCGATCCATCAAAGGCTCTGGCTCGGGAGAGGCTTTCCAATCGCCAGAGCGCACCGCAGAGGTTTCCGGCAAGAAGTCAGGAAACTCACCATGGTTAATGCGTTCTTGGCGCTCTAAACGAGCCGATAAAAGGTCATCGCGGCGGCCCCGGAAGGTGCGAACTAAATCGGCAACAAAAGCAGTGGCCTCCGGGGTAAAGACTTCTTCGCCAAGAGGATGATCATCTATTTGGACACCGGGTTGATTGTGCACGTCTGGTTTTCCTGCTTTTGGGTTACTTCTTTGTGATGGGCTCAATTATCTAATGTTTTAAAGATTTTGTGGTAGTGGGGTGAGCAAAAACTTGGCCTACCCTGTTGAAAACCAGAAAAAACGTGAAAATTCGGAAGAGGAACGCCATGAGTAACGAAAAATTTGATTTGAAAATGATGGGCCACCAAATACGTCACCACCGAAAAGCCCAAGGCCTCACGCTAATCGCCTTGGGAGAGATCATTAATCGCCCAGCCTCTTACCTTAGTCAACTCGAAAACGGGCATCTTGAACCCAAACTGGGGGTGCTGGCCAACCTGGCTACCGCACTAAATTGCAGCACCACCGACCTGCTTAGCACCGCCCCACCCAACCCTCGAGCAGCGCTAGAAGTCGAGTTGCACCACTATCAAAACAGCGTATGGCGCACCGAACTGGGCATACCGGAAGTCCGCCCCGGAGCCACCATGACCACCGATGTGCTCCAAACATTGGTCGGTTTGTACCGCGCGCTCCCCAGCCAACCCATAAGTCGCACCGGGCTAGCTCGCCAAGAAGCAGGGGACCGAGCCCGAAGCGCCAACTTGTCTTTGCGCACCGAAATGCGCGGTACTAACAACTATTACCCGCACATAGAAACCGAAGCCGCGGCCTGCCTAGAAGCCGTGGGCTACAACGGGCAAGGGCCCCCATCAGAAAAAAACGTCACCGACCTCGCCGCCCACTACGGCTTCACCATCGAACGAGTAAAGGGAATGCCCGTAACCGCCCGCTCAGTAAGCGACACCCGGCGACGGGTGATTTACATTCCCCAACGCGACGACCTCAGCGTACGGTCGGCCCGCTCGGTAGTGCTGCAAACCCTGGGCCACTTTGCCCTCGAACACGCCGACACCACCGACTTCGAGGACTACCTTCGCCAACGCATCGAATCAAACTACTTTGCCGCCGCAGTGCTGGTGCCCCAAGATGCCGCCTTGGCGTTTCTTAATGTGTCCAAAGAAAACGGCGACCTGTCTATCGAAGATCTCAAAGAGCGTTACTACGTTTCGTACGAAATGGCCGCCCACCGCTTTACCAACTTGGCCACCTCGCAACTTGATGTACCCGTACATTTTTTGCGCACCGACCCCGAAGGCACCATCACCAAAGCCTACGAAAACGACGGAATGGAGTTTCCCTCCGACGCCGACGGGGCGCTGGAAGGCGAACGAGTGGGCCGCCACTGGGGGGCACGCCAAGTGTGGGCCTCATCGGACGTGCTGCATTACCAGTACACCACCACCGATGCCGGTGAGTTTTGGTGTGTGACCTATGTAGAAAACGCTACCGAGCGCACCCCGTATGCCGTCACCTTGGGTTGTCGGTCCGACCACGCCCACTGGTTTCGCGGCAGCGAAACCGTACGCCGGTTAAGCGCACGTAGCGAAGACGTAGCCGCCAACCCCGAAATGATCAAACGCTGGGAAGGCGTAGCCTGGCCCTCGGCCGCCGAACGAAGTTTCGTGTTAACCGCCTTGCCGCCCGCTAGTCGAGACTTTACGCCCTTCCCCGGGGTGGACATCATAGATATTTATCGGTTCTTGGACCGTCAACGACCCGGCAGGTAATCGTTGCTTTCCGTGGCACCCTCAATAACTTGGGTGGCAAAATCGGAAAGATCAAAAGAATCTTTGGCGCAAACCGTGGCCGTGTGGGTCACAAAACAATTGCTGGCCCAACGATGCAACAGGTAGCCCGGTGGCTCATTAGTAAAACTGCCACGCCCGGGGCGTAGATCTAAACCCAATTGTAAAAAAGTAGACGGACACCCGGTGACCGCCGCCGTACCGATGGTGGTGCATACGGTGCGATGCAAGTGCCCAGTGGCCACCAAACGAACCTGGGGATGCGCAGCGATGACGGCCCGAAAGCGTTCGATCTGACGCAAACCAGAAATATCCATGAACACCAAGCCCGAAGCAAAAGGCGGAAAATGCGTGAAAACTAAAGTGGGCCGGTCGGGCTGTGCCGCCAAGGTGTCTTCAAGCCAAGCGGCTCGTTCATCATCAAAATCCCCGTGATGGAGGCCCTCGACCGAAGCATCTAAACCCACCAAGCGCACCGGATAATCCTCTACCACGTAACTGCAATGCCCGTTGGCCAGACTGGCCGGCAACTGCGCAGAGAAAATTTGGCAGAAAATATCATTGGCGTCGTGATTGCCCGGCAAAGGCAGCAAAGGAATATCCAACGGCGCCAACACTCGGCTGAGTTCGGCGTATTGAGCAGCAGTGCCATCGTTGGTGAGGTCACCGGTAGCCAAGACCACATCGGGGGCTACCGGCAAAGCGTTGAGTTCAGCAACCACCGCAGCCAAGGTGTCAGAAGGGTTAGCCAACGCATCTAACGGGCTGGCGTCTGCCTGAATATGGCAGTCAGAAATTTGAGCAATAAGCACCAAGAAACCCTACCAACCCACTACCAACACCCCGCCAACCCACCCAAAAGTCCGTTACATGGGGACTGCCCCCATGTAACGGACTTTTGAGGAGGAGAAGGAAGTGAGGGTTAGTGGTTGGAGCGGAGGGCTTTTTTGTCGACCTTGCCTACGGCCAGCAAAGGCAACTCGTCGAGAAACAAGATTTGTTTAGGAACCTTGTAGTTGGCTAAATGCTGGGCGGCAAAAGCCCGGAGTTCTTCAGCAGACGGTGCATCGGTTTCTGCGCCCACCACGTAAGCCACCCCCACCTCTTGGAATCTTGGATCGGGCACGCTAATCACCGCAACTATGGCCACCCCTGGGTGCTCCTCTAGAGCCAACTCAACCTCACGGGGGTACACGTTGTACCCGCCGCTTTTAAACATTTCGCTCATGCGACCCACGATTTGTAAATTTCCATCCGGGCGCTCCACCGCCAGATCGCCGGTATGAAACCAGCCGTCCTCGGTAAAAGCCGCTGTAGTGGCGTCGGGCAGTTGCCAATACCCAGCCAAAGTAAAATCGCCCTTGACTTGGATTTCCCCCGCTTCACCCAGCTGAGCCAACCGCCCATCGGGGTGCCAGATACGTAGCGGTTGTCGTGCATCGGGGGTGCCGATGGTGGTGGCCAGCACCTCAACAGAATCATGCAATCCGCTGTAGGTCACCCCGCCGGTGGTTTCGGTCATGCCATAACCCATAGTGCATCGAGTGCAATTGGTTTTGTCCATCAAAGCCTGCAACAACTCGGCGGGCATGGCCGACCCGCCCCAAGCCAAGAGGTCAACCGCCGTGAGATCGGTTTGGGCAAAGTCTGGGTGGCTCACACACATTTGCAACATGGTGGGCACCCCGACCATGGTGTTGAGGTGTTCGGCGGCCATAAGTGAAAGCACCGCGCCGGGCGAAAAACGTTCTTGAAAATATATTGTGCCGCCACCCACCAAAGTGCGGCCGCAGATATCGCCAATGGCTGCTACATGGTTGATGGGAAAGTTGCAGATAAGGCGACGCTTAGCGAGGCCCTTGCGCTCAATAGCGATGACATGACAAAAGTTGGTACCCCGGTGGGTAAGCAACGCCCCCTTAGGCCGGCCGGTACTGCCCGAGGTGTAGACAAGGTAAGCCGGGTCCAGTGGGTCGGTCTCTTGGCGACGGGCCAGCAACTGGCGGCCAGAAATATTTTGAGCTTGAAGTAAAAAATCCTCCCAAGATGTTCCCTGGCGGTCCGTGGGTTGGTCAAAAAGGATAAGTTTTTGGATGCTTTGGTGTTCTTGAGCCAAAGCAAGGAGTTTCTCTTGGTTGTTGTCGCCCTCAACATCATTAAACCCAAAAAGCAAACAGGGGCCGGCATCGTTGACCACATGGTCCAACTCGTCGGCGGTGTACTTGGGGTTGAGGCCCACCCAAATGGCACCAATACTGGTCACCGCTAAAAAGTGAATAAAAAACTCAGGCCGCGGATTGCTCATCATGGCCACCCGGTCTTGTTTCTGCACGCCGGTCGCCAACAAGGCTCGAGCGGCCTGGTCGACCAACTCTTTGGTTTGGGCAAAAGACAAAGCGCTATCTTCAAAAACTATGAAATCTTGGTCGGGAAGAAGCTTCGCCTGACGGTCTAAATGATCGGTAATCAAATCCAGGACCGGCAACAGGGTGTCCGACATTTACGAATCCTCCGGGGCGAGTTGTAAATAACCCAACCAGTCGGCGACCAAAGCCGGAGCATCCGAGCCTTCAACTTCCACCGTGGCTTTCATGGTCATCAAGGCCACTTGGTCGCCCCGGGGTTTGATGTCGGCCAAGAAAAAACGGCCCCTTATCCGGCTATCCACCGGCACTGGAGCAATAATGCGTACCCGGTTAAAGCCGTAGTTCAAACGAAATGCCACCTCGTCTTGAGGAAGGCGCAGATTTTTTGCAAAACCGGTGAGGCACGACAACATCATGAAGCCTTGGACAATGGTTCCGCCAAAAGGGGCAACCTCTTTGGCCAACTCTGGGTCGTTATGAATAGGCCCGGCATCCCCCGTTAAGGCAGAAAACTGGTCAATGGCTGCTTGGTCAATAAATTTCCAGTCGCTGACCCCAAGCTCTTGGCCGCAGAGCGCAAAAAGTTCAGGCAACCGTTGGGAAATTTCTTGAGACATGGGGGGCTCCTAATGGGTGAGTAAGAAGGTCACGTGCTGCCTAGGCTACGGTCGAGCCATGCAGAACCAGAACTCGGAGTCGCCCCAGCAGGCTGGTGGCTGGATGCAGGGCTTTCCGCCGCCACCGGAAAAAACCGTGCGCTTCGCTGACGGCAGTTATTACGCTTGGCCGCGCACCCAGTGGAGTTTTAACCACATGGAGCAGTTGGTGCCCACCAAAGAGGTATGGCGGGGCAGTGGAGCCTGTCGCCCGTTGGGGGCTCATCCCCATGATTTTTCGCACCTACGCATTATCGATGGGGCAGGACAAGAGCACTCATGGTCTGAAGCGCTGGCCGCTATCCACACCGACGCTTTAGCCATCTATCACCGAGGAAACTTAGCTTTCGAACAATATTTCAACGAAAGTGACCCCCACCAACGCCACCTTTTGATGTCCTGCAACAAGTCTATGGTGGGCTTGGTAGCCGAATGCCTGATCGCTGACGGCACCCTCAACGACCAAGACCTTGTGCCTACTTTGGTTCCCGAATTGGCCGATTCTGCTTGGGGGGATGCCAGCATCCGGCAAGTCATGGATATGACCATCGGCATGCATTTTCACGAGGACTACCTCGACCCAGATTCTGACGTGTGGCGGTTTATGCGCTCTACCGGTATGGCCCCCCGTCAACCCGGCGACCCGGCAATCATTGCCGACTATTTGCCTACGGTTAAAAAAGAAGGCAACCATGGAGAAGCTTTTGCTTACCGAGAGCCCAACATTTTTGTTTTGGGCTGGGTAGTGAGGCGAGCGGCCGGCCGAGACCTCGCCACCTTGGCTTCTGTTCTCGTCTGGCAACACCTTGGGGCCGAACACGACTGGGTGTATATGGTCGACGACAGCGGAGCCGAAACCACCGCTGCCGCCACCCTGCGAGACTTTGTGCGTTTTGGTGCGTTGATGCTCAACGGCGGGCAAGTAGCGGGCCAACAAGTAGTGCCGACTGCTGCGGTAAAAAACATCTTGAGTGGCGGCGACCAAGAAGCTTTTGCCCAAGGGGACTACCCCGAGTTGCCGGGGTGGTCGTACCGTTCGCAATGGTGGATGCGCCACCATCAAGGTCGGATTTGCCCGACTGCTCGAGGGGCCCACGGGCAAATGCTTTATCTCGACCCGGTACAAGATTTAATCATTGTTCGGTTTGGATCGGCTCCCGATGCACCGTCGTACTTGGCCGACTCCATCATGTGGCCATTGGTTGATGCCATCAGTGCAGAGCTAAAATAAACACTTGGAGCGGGTGACGAGAATCGAACTCGCATCATCAGCTTGGAAGGCTGAGGTTCTAGCCGTTGAACTACACCCACGACGGCGCTGATGCTAGCGCAAGAAAACGCTGCTTGAGGCATTGTTTCGCCCACTACAGTTCTGCACTATGAGCTTGCACGAATTTGACGCTGAAACCGATGAGTTAATTTGGTCGGTTTTTCGCTACGCCTTAGACCGCATTAAGAACCAACCCCCGTTGGACGGCCCGATGACCGCCGACGAACTTTTTGACCGAGTGGGCCAAACCATCTCCCCGCAAGGTATGGGAGGCAACGCCGCCTTAGCGGCCTACGCCGAACACCTTGCCCCAGCCAGCCTGTCAGCCGACCACCCCCGTTACCTGTCTTACGTGCCCGGTGCGCCCAGCAAAACCGCCGCCGTGTTTGACCTCGTGGTGGGCTCATCATCAACGTGCGGGTCATCGTGGTTAGACGGTGCCGGTTTGATTTACGCAGAAAACCAAGCCCTGCGTTGGCTGGCCGACCTGGCCGGCCTGCCCGACGAAGCAGGCGGCTGTTTTGTTTCGGGCGGCACCACGGCCAACCTTTCGGCCTTAGTAGCAGCCCGCTACACCGCCAACCAAAAACGCCAAGACGCCGGCCAAGGACGCCCCGACCGTTGGGCCATGCTGGTGGCCGACAGCGCCCACTCATCGGTGGCTTCAGCAGCCATGGCTATGGACGTAGAAGTCATCCCCGTACCAGTAGACGAACAACAACGCTTGCGTGGCGACGCCGTGCGGAAGGCTTGCCAAAACCGCCCTGACGGCACTGAAATTTTTGCCGTGGTGGCTACCGCTGGAACCACCAACATGGGGATCATCGATGCCCTAGAAGAAATAGGTGCCGCCGCCCAAGACCTTGACCTGTGGTTTCACATTGACGCCGCTTACGGCGGGGGAGCCCTCGCAGCGCCATCGGTACGGGCCCAATTTGCAGGAATAGAACTTTGCGACTCGTTGACCATCGACCCCCACAAATGGCTCTACGCCCCCTTTGACTGCGCCGCCCTGCTTTATCGCAACCCCGAGTTGGCGCGCCGAGCCCACACACAAAAAGCCGGCTACCTTGATGGCATTGCCCTCCGGGACGAATGGAACCCCAGCGACCTAGCTATTCACCTGACCCGACGTCCCCGCGGCCTGCCCTTCTGGTTTTCGTTGGCGGTCCACGGTACCGATGCCTACCAACAAGCCATCGAAACTACTTTGACGGTAAGCCAACAAGCCCACCAGTTGATCCAAGCGGCCCCGTATCTAGAGATGGTCTGCCCACCCTCACTATCGGTGCTGGTCTTTCGCCGAACCGGTTGGAACGCCAAGCAGTACCAGGAATGGTCCGACGACCTGCTGGCCCGAGAGATCGCTTTGGTGGTACCCACCAAGGTGGATGAGGAAACCGTTTTGCGGTTATGCATCATCAACCCGCTAACCACCAAAGACGACATCGCCGTGGTAGTGGACGCTCTGGCCTAAAGATCCACAAGGCTGCGCCAAAAAAGAGAAATCCTCGCCAAAACCATGCGGTTACCGGGCGAAGGCCCCGGTAGGCTCCGTTCATTGTGAACAGCACCCGTGAAATATTGGATGGCGACCGAGTAAAGCTCAGCGTGGCCGTCGACGAAAAAGAATTCGACCAAGCGGTAGACGTGGCCTTTCGGCGCATCGCCAAAGAGGTGAGGCTTCCCGGCTTTCGCCCCGGCAAAGCGCCCCGCAAAATCTTGGAAGCACGCTTAGGGGCCGACGCCGGTCGCCAGGAAGCTATCCAAGATGCGGTACCCGAGCATTATGTAAAGGCGCTCATTGAACACCAAATCGACGCCATCGACTCGCCTCAGTTTGAAGTTACCGGCGGTGAAAGCGGCGGCGCTCTGACCTTTACCGCCATTGTGCCGGTACGTCCCAAAGTGACGGTCACCGATTATCAAAGTCTGCATGTAGAAATCCCCAGCCCGGTAGCCAGTGACGAAGACGTCGAACAACAAATTGATGCTTTGCGGCAACAATTTTCCAGCCTTGAAGACGTGGACCGTCCGGTCGAAGACGGCGACCAAGTCACCATTGACATTGACGGCACCCACGACGGCGAAGCAGTCGAAGGTCTCACCACCAGCGACTACCTCTACGAAGTAGGGGCCGGAGCAGTAGTGCCAGAAATTGACGAAAACCTCCGCGGCGCCTCTAGCGGCGACATCGTGGATTTTGATGCCGACCACCCCGACCCCGACGAAGACGGCAAGTTGAACTTCAGCATCGAAATAAAAAAGGTACAAGAACGAGTGCTGCCAGAGGTAGACGACGAGTTTGCCGCCCAGGCTTCGGAGTTTGCCACGGCCGATGAACTCCGAGAAGACACCAAAAAACGCATCACCGACATGAAACGCTCACAAGCTGCTTCGCAGGCCCGAGACCTCATGGCGCAAGCTTTGGGAGAATTGGTCACCCTTGACCCGCCCGCCTCTTTAATCGAAACCGAAGTAACTAATCGTTTGCAAGACATGGCCATGCGTTTGCAATCCCAAGGCATGGATATGGAGCGCTACCTCGAAGCCATCGGGCAAGACGTAGCCACCCTGCGTGAAAGCTTTTCTGAAGGGGCCGACCTTTCCGTAAAAGTAGACCTTGCCTTGCGTTGTGTGGTGGCCGCCGAAGGGCTCGAACCCGACGAAGAAAAATTTGACGAATACTTTGCCCTGCTGGCCACCCAAATGGGTAGCGACGCCGAAGACGCTCGAGAGATCTTGACTTCTTCGGGTCGCATGATCGACTTGGAAGCCGATCTGGGCAAACAAGCAGCCATTGAATGGCTTTACGAACGAGCAGAAATAGTCGACGAAGACGGAACAGTCATAGACCGAGCCGACCTTGAGCCGCCCGAAGTTGAAGAATCAGCTAGCGAAGTGTCAGATACTGAAGAGCCCGTTGAAAGCAGCACAGCGACCGACGAAGAAGATTCGGACAGCGACGAACCACAGGAAGAAGACAACCAATGAGCTTGGCCGACCTGAAGATCCAAAACTATTTGGTGCCCACCGTGGTGGAACAAACCAATCGTGGTGAACGGGCCTATGACCTGTATTCGCGTCTACTGAAAGAAAACATCATTTTCATTGGTACGCCCATAGATGACACCATCGCCAACTTGGTGTGCGCACAGTTGCTGCACTTGGAATCAGAAAACCCTGACCGAGACATCAGCCTGTACATCAACTCACCGGGAGGCGACATCAACGGCTTGTTCGCCATCTACGACACCATGCAATACATCCGCCCCGACATCACCACCATTTGCTTTGGCCAAGCAGCCTCCGCAGCAGCGGTGTTGCTGGCTGCCGGAACGCCCGGCAAACGGCTTGCTTTGCCTCACGCCCGGGTGCTCATTCACCAGCCTTACGCCGGGGCACAAGGACAAGCGACCGATATCGAATTGGCCGCAAAAGAAATCCAACGTTTAAAAGAACAACTTGAAGAAGTTTTGGCTCGCCACACCGGTCAAGATATTGCCCGCATCCACCAAGACACCGACCGCGATTTTGTATTAACCGCTGCTGAGGCCAAAGAGTATGGCATCATTGATGAGGTGATCAACGAGCGGTCCATCGTGGACAACACGGGGGCCATCTCAGCGGTTGACTAATCAACCGAAACAGCAAGCGAAAATCAACAAGTAAGCGAAAGGGGGACCGGTGGCCAAATTTGGTGAAGGAGGAGAACTCCTCAAATGCTCTTTTTGCGGCAAAACGCAAAAGTTGGTGAAAAAACTGATTGCCGGACCCGGCGTTTATATTTGCGATGAATGCATTGACCTCTGCAACGAAATAATCGAAGAGGAACTCTCTGAGCCAAGCGAAGTAACGCTGGACAAACTGCCTCGCCCTCGAGAAATAAATGCTTTTTTAGATGATTACATCGTGGGGCAAGAACAAGCCAAAAAAATACTTTCAGTTGCCGTGTACAACCACTATAAGCGGATTCAAGTGGGCGACAAAAATGGTGAAGACGTAGAACTAGCAAAATCAAACATTTTGCTTATCGGCCCCACCGGCTGCGGGAAAACCCTGATGGCCCAAACGCTGGCCCGCATGCTTGACGTGCCCTTCGCCATTGCCGACGCCACCGCATTAACCGAAGCAGGCTATGTGGGCGAAGACGTTGAAAACATTTTGCTTAAGCTCATTCAATCAGCCGACCAAGACATTAAGCGAGCCGAAACCGGCATTATCTACATAGACGAGATAGACAAAATCGCTCGCAAAAGCGAAAACCCGTCAATCACCCGAGACGTCTCCGGTGAAGGCGTGCAACAAGCGTTGCTCAAAATTCTTGAAGGCGCCGTGGCCTCAGTGCCACCCCAGGGCGGCCGCAAACACCCTCACCAAGAATTCATGCAAATTGACACCACTAACATCTTGTTTATCTGCGGCGGAGCTTTTGCCGGATTAGAAGATGTGGTTGAAGCACGAATGGGGGGCAGCGGTGTGGGTTTCGGTGCCGACGTGCGGTCACCTGGCGAAAAAGACTTAGGCGGGTTGTTCGCTTCGGTGCGTCCCGAAGACCTCACTAAGTTCGGGTTGATTCCCGAATTTATTGGCCGCCTTCCGGTAATAGGTACGGTCAACCAACTCGAAACTGATGCGCTGATAAAAATATTGACCGAACCACGCAACGCCTTAGTTAAGCAGTATCAGCGCATTTTTGCTTTTGAAGACGTGACGTTGACCTTTACCGACGAAGCGCTACTAGCCGTGGCCGAACAGGCCTTAGAAAGAGGCACGGGGGCCCGTGGATTGCGTTCAATCTTAGAAGAAGTCCTGTTGGGAACTATGTACGAACTGCCCGGTGGCGAAGATATAGAAGAGGTGGTCATCGATGCGACCTGCGTAGAAGAACGCACCGCCCCAACGTTGATTCATCGCGATTCATCACCCAAACGCGCCGCTTCCTAACCTGTTTCGTGGACTACACCGCCGCACTGCGGTTTTTGGATCGCCACATAAATCTTGAGGCCACTGCAGGCCGTATTCACGGGCTAAGCCTTGAAGCCATGGAAGGCTTAATGCAATGCATGGGCGATCCGCAGCAAGACTTTCGCAGCATCCAGGTAACCGGCACCAATGGCAAAGGCTCAGTTTCGGCCATCACGGCGTCACTTTTGCAAGCCGCAGGTTTGCGAGTTGGGGTGTACTCCAGTCCCCACGTGGACACCATTCGAGAACGCTTACGCATTGATGGTGAAATGATCTCCGAAGAAGGCTTCGGTGAACTGGTAGGTCAGGTGGAACTTTTTGCCCAAAGCGCTCCCGTGCCACCTTCGTACTTTGAACTGCTTACTGCCGCAGCTTTTTTGTGGTTTGCCAACGAAGCGGTAGATGTGGCCATTGTTGAAGTTGGTTTGTTGGGCCGCTTTGATGCCACCAATGTTCTTAACGGCGAAGTAGCGGTGATTACCAACATCGGGCGAGACCACACCGATGGCCAAGAGGGGTGGCGACGAGCCATAGCAGAAGAAAAAGCAGGGATTATTGAAGCGCAACGGCCGTTGGTGTTGGGCGAAACCTCAGTAGATGTGCTTGATTTGTTCGTGGCCGAAAACCCAGAACCGTTACTTACGCAAGGTGAATCTTTTGGGGTCACCGCAACTAGCCCCGCAGTAGGTGGTCAAGCAGTAGATCTCTGGACCAAAGAAGGAACCCACAACGAAATTTTCTTAGGATTATTTGGTGATCATCAAGCTGAAAATGCTGCCCTGGCTTTGGCTACTGCGGAATCTTTTTTAGGGTCCGCCCTCGAAGGCGAGGTAGTGGGAGAAGGCTTGGCCGCCGTGGCATTGCCGGGGCGTCTTGAAGTTGCGGCAGCCCTCCCGCTGGTGATCCTTGACGGGGCGCACAATCCGCCGGCCATGCGGGCCTTGGTGGCTTCGGTGCCCGAAGTGTTTGGGGGAGTGCGCCGTACCGTAGTGCTGGGGGTTTTGGGCCCACGGGAACCCGCCGAGGTGGTGGCCGAACTGGCCGCGCTGCAGCCCGAGTTGGTGATTTGTTGCACTGCGCCATCGGAAAGAGCGATAGATGCCGAGGCGTTGGCTCGTTTGGTTTCGGCTCAAGGCATAGATGTTGAAGTGGTGGTCGACGGCCACGAGGCCGTTCGGCGGGCTTTAGTGCTAAGCGACGAAGACGATTTGGTTTTGGTGACCGGCTCTTTCTATGTGCTGTCGGCGGCTCGACAGGTGCTAACCGAAGCGGAATAATTGCCGAAATCGTTGTCGGGATGCGGGCCTTTGGCCGTAGCCTGACCGACATGGAAAAAACCTTTGTCATTTGTAAACCCGATGCCGTAGAACGCGGTTTGGTCGGGGAAATTATTAGCCGTTTTGAGCGTAAAGGCTTGACGGTAGTAGCGGCAGAATTGCGTACGTTGGATCACGACACGTTGGGCCGCCACTACGAAGAACACGCCGGAAAACCGTTCTTTGACGACTTAGTGGCCTTCATGTCGCGGTCGCCAGCCATGGTTTTGGTGCTCGAGGGCCCGGAAGATACTTACGCCGTGGTGCGCTCCATGATGGGTGCCACCAACCCTTGTCAGGCAGCCCCTGGGACCATCCGAGGAGACTTTGGTTTGTTAATGACCGAAAACCTAGTGCATGGGTCAGATTCAACGGCATCTGCTGAACGAGAAATAGGCATTTTCTTCCCCAATTTGTAGAGAATTGGTGAGTTGTATCACCGTCTTCTCCCTTATTGTGGTCAACCGTGCGCCCAGAGTGGCAAAGCATCAAAAAGTCGGTTACAGTTGCCAGTCAGATAGAGCAAAAGTTGTGCGATTAAATACCACACCGTCGCTCCAAAACATTTGACGAAACGAACAGCGGCGCATGGCCTCACGACATCAACCAAAAAGCAGAGGGGCTCGGCTAGGGAGCCGTGACATTGCCGTTGATCTCGGCACAGCAAACACCGTTATTTATGTACGCGGCGAAGGGGTAGTGCTCGACGAACCCTCCGTGGTAGCTATCAACATCATGGACGGCACTCCACTCGCCGTGGGCGCCGAAGCCAAACGCATGATTGGTCGCACCCCCAGCCACATTCAAGCCACCCGGCCTTTAAAAGACGGGGTAATCGCCGACTTCGAAGTCTGCGAAAAAATGCTTCGTTACTTCATTCAAACGGTGCACCAAAGTAAATGGTCAAAACCCCGCATGGTTATCTGCGTGCCTTCCGGCGTTACCGGGGTAGAACGTCGAGCAGTACAAGAAGCCGCCGAATACGCCGGCGCCCGCCCCCCGGCCTACATCATTGAAGAACCCATGGCCGCAGCCATCGGGGCCGGGTTACCAGTAGCCGAACCTACCGGATCAATGATTGTTGACGTCGGCGGCGGCACCACCGAAGTCGCAGTCATCTCACTCGGTGGGGTAGTGGCAACACAAACTTCCCGCATCGGGGGCGACGAACTCGACGAAGCCATTCGCCAGTACCTAAAAAAAGAATACGGAGTGGACGCCGGAGCACGCACCGTAGAAGAACTCAAAATAGGGCTCGGGTCAGCGGTGCCCTTAATTGAAGAACAACGAGCAGAATTTCGCGGCCGTGACCTGGTAACCGGCCTGCCCCGCACCGTGGTCATCAGCACCAACGAGATCCGCGAAGCAATGGAAGAACCCGTAGCGAGCATCATCGACACGGTAAAGGCCACCCTCGACCAGACCCCACCGGAACTTTCTGCCGACATCATGGAACGCGGCATAACCCTGGCCGGCGGCGGTTCGCTACTGGTAGGGCTACCCGAACGCCTCCGTTCTGAAACTGGCATGCCCGTATGGCTCGCCCCCGACCCACTGCTCTCCGTGGTAATCGGCGCCGGAATGGCTTTAGATCACCTTGATGCTTACGGTGACACCGTCTTCGGCGACGGAATGGAATAACCCATGGCGGCCCCCCGGCCTGCCGAACGGCCCCGCCACACGCTGCTCATAATCTTGGCCGCCGCGCTTACCCTGCTCACCTTGCAGATACGCGGCGCTCAACCCCTCGACGCTCTCCAACAGGGGGTACGCGACATCATTAGCCCGGTGCGCACGTTGGTAGACCGAGGTACCGACCCTCTGCAAAATGTCTGGTCGGGTATTTTTAACTACGGTTCGTTAGAAGCAGAAAATGAACGCCTCGCCAACGAACTGGCACGAGTCAGAGGACTCGTGCTGAGCGACGAAGCAGACCGAGAACTTCTCGAACGCTTGCTGGGCGAAATCGACATTGCCTACACCGACCTTGACACCGTTATCGCTCGCATCTTGGGTACGCCTCCCGGCAACTTTGGCACTCACCTCGTAGAAATAGACAAAGGCAGCGACGACGGCCTCCAAGAAGGCCAAGCGGTAGTAACCGGAGCTGGCTTGGTGGGGCGCTTGACCCAAGTAGATAGAGAACGTTCTATAGTAATTTTGGCCACCCATCCGGATTTTTCCGTCGGCGTGCGTTTGGTTGAATCTCAAGACGAAGGACTGGCCAGCGGCACCGGTGGTTATGAGCTTCGCATCGAGGCCGGCGTGCGCCTTGATGCCGTTATTGCACTCAACGAGGTAGTAGTAACCGCCGGCGGAAGAAGCCGTTTCCCCGCCGACATTCCTGTTGGGCGAGTTACCGTCCCCGATAACTACGCCGAATATGAGCGTTCAATTCGAGTCGAGATGGCGGCCAGTTTAGAGAATTTGAGTTTTCTTAATGTGGTCATCAACAATGGCGCAGACAACTAATGGCTACCGGTCTACGCTTTACCTTAATTCTGTTGATCGCCGGGTTACTGCAGGCCACAGTGCTGGCCGAATTTCGCTTTCTTGGAGTATCGGTAGAACTCTTATTGCTGGTCACCGTATTAGTAGCTTTTCATGGGGGCCCCGAACGAGGCGCCTGGGTGGGCTTGGCAGCCAGCCTTATTCAAGACGCCCTCACCGGTGCGCCTTTTGGCATACACGCCCTGATTTATGCCCCGCTTGCCCTCGCAGTAAGCAGCCTTGAAGACCGCACGGTCGGGGCAAGCCCGGCGCTAAATGGGTTAGGGTTGGCGCTGGTTGTGGCCTCGGGTAGCGCCCTCGTGTCCATAGTGGGGCTTCTCTTTGGCCAAATAGCAATATCGTTCGAAACGCTAAGCGAACGGGCGCTGTTAGCCGGGTTGCTGACTGCCCTAATAGCTAAACCAGTTAACGAATTTATTCGCTGGTCGGTTGACGGAGTTGTGGCCGGGGAAATCGAACTCCGTAACCCCCAAAACATCTAATGGATACCAACAGTCGCTACCGTATGCGCATGCTGGCCGTCGTGGCTTTTTCGCTCTTTGCCGCGCTCACCGCTCGCCTTTGGTTTTTGCAGGTCTTGACCGGAGAAGAAGCAGCGGCGGTGGCCCAAACAAATATTTTACGAGAGATACGGGTGCCCGCCCTCCGTGGTCGCATTGTTGATGTAGACGGGCGCACCTTGGTCGGAAACCGTCTTACCACCATGGTGACCATTAACCGTCGCTCGCTGGCCGACGCTGACCTGACCAGCGAACAACGACAAGCCATGCTCACCGAAATAGCGCAAGAGGTAAACAACTCCGGACTCTTGCTTAAAGTCACTGATATTGAACGCTCCCTAAGCGACTCCTCGTTCGGCCGCTACGATGACGTGCCCATAGCGGTAGATGTCGACGAAGAACTCTTGATTTATTTTGGCGAACGCCCCGAAGCCTTCCCCGGAGTAAAGGTGGTAGATAGCACGGTCCGGGCCTACCTTTACGGTGACCTGGCCAGCCATATTTTGGGATGGGTAGGGCCCATCAACGAAGGCGAATACACCAGCCGAAAACCCCCAGAAAGCAAGGCCTACAGTCTGCGCGACGAAATAGGCAAAGCGGGCATTGAACTGATGTTCGAAAACGACTTACGGGGGGTAGCAGGCCGCCGTATCGTAGAAGTAGACCGCCTCGGGCAGATAGTTCGAGAACGAGAAGAACTCTTTATCGCTCCCATCCCCGGTGACGATGTGCGCCTCACCCTAGATATCAATGTGCAGTATTTGGTAGAAAGTGAGTTGGAGCGAACAATTTTTGCGCAACGCTTGGTGTCGCCAATCAAAGAAGAAGACGCCGAAGAAGACCCTCCAGAGTTTGAAGTACCAGGCGGAGCGGTGGTAATCCTCGACCCCACCAACGGCGATGTGGTGGCTATGGCCTCTTACCCCACCTTTGACCCCAACGAATCCATCGGAGGGTTTAGCCGAGACCAGTGGGAGGCCCTCAACGACCCCCTCAACGACCTGCCCATGTTTAACCGGGCCATTCAAGGCGAATACGCCCCCGGGTCTACCTTTAAACTCTTCACCGCCCATGCCGCCTGGCACGAAGAAGTCTTTGGCGTGGGCATGGTAAAGCCCGCAGACGAACCCTGGGACGACCCCGGCTACTACCGCCTGCAAAGTTGCGTCGGAGACACCAACAATTCGGCCTCGTCCGGAGGTTGCATGTTCCGCAACGCTGGGTCCGCCCCCTACCCGCAAGTAGATTTAGTGCGGGCCTTTACCGTGTCGAGTGATGTGTACTTTTACATCATTGGCGAATCTATTTACATCAACACTCAACACAACGAAACAGCCATACAAGACGCGGCAGAAGAATACGGCATGGGCTTCGAAACTGGGATCGCCTTACCCTTCGAACAGGACGGATTTTTACCCACCCCAGATAAACGCCAAGACCGCCACGATGCCAACCCGGTAGCTTTCCCTAACCCTCGTTGGTACCCCGGAGACAACGTAAACACCGCCATCGGGCAAGGTGGCGTTTTGGTCACCCCGCTGCAACTCGCCAACGCTTACGCCGCCTTCGCCAATAACGGCACCCTCTGGTCGCCCAATATTGCGGCAGAGGTCAGCACCCAAGAAGGCGACACCATACGAACCTTTGGCCCACGCGCCATGGCCAGCGTTGAAATAGACCCCGAGTTTCGCGTGCGAGCCCTTGCCGGGTTAACCGGGGTAACCAGCGACGAAGACGGCACCGCTTACGAGGCCTTTAATGGGCGCTCTACCGGCGGAACGTATTTCCCCTTAGAGGAATTCCCGGTAGCGGCAAAAACCGGAACCGCCGAAGTGCGCGGCAAAGCCGACACCTCGCTCTTTGCAGCCTTCGGGCCAGTCGAGAACCCGTCCTATGCCATCGTGGCCATTTTGGAAGAAGCAGGCTTCGGTAGCCGAGTGGCCGCCCCCTTGGTTTCACGGATCCTCAATCAACTACTTACCGATGCGGTGGCCGTAGCACCATCGGCTGCCGAAAGTTATGCCCAAGCGGCGGCACTTCCGCTGTGCCTGAACTGGCAAGAATGGATGAACAGCGACCGCCTCTCACAACTTGAAGGGTCACGTTCTGCTACCGACGCCGAAACAGGTCCGGTGATTGAGGCCGATGGGAAAGTACGGGTACGGGGCATGCTCATCGAATGCCAGGCTCTGCTATTGGCCTACGGCGAACTCGCCGGAGGAACCTCATGACCAGCCCCCGGTTGCCTCAAGAAAATCGACCAACCGTGTTGCGTCATGTTGACTATTTGCTGCCAATTTTTGCTGCCCTGATTTCTGCGGTGGGAGTAATCATGGTCTACTCGGCGACTCGGGGCCCAGCAACCGAACTTCTTCCCGCCCAAACCCGCTATCTGGAGCGGCACCTTACTTTTGTGCTTATGGGGCTGGTTGCCATGTTTATTACCGCATGGATAGGCCACCGGTTCGCGCAACGCATGGCGGTAGCTCTCTACGGTGGAATAATATTTCTCTTAATAGCCGTGTTAGTAGCGGGCGTAGAGGTCAATGGGGCCCGCGCTTGGTTTCAATTTGCGGGCTACCAACTACAGCCCTCCGAATTCGGCAAACTGGTAATCATCGTGGTGTTGGCCGCATGGTTCGGTTCAGTAGAGACCGTTAATACTCAGCGACTGGTCGCCGGACTCGCCATGGTGGCCCTCCCAACCCTCATTATTTTGAAACAACCCGATTTAGGAACGGTGCTGGTTTATGGTGCCATAACGGCCGGAATGACCTTGGTGGCGGGGGTAAAAGGACGCCACCTATTTATTTTGACGCTCCTCGCGGTGACCGGAACAGTAGTGGTGCTGCAATCAGATCGTTTAGCGAGTTACCAAGTGGACCGTCTGCTGGTCTTCATAGACGACGAATCAAACTCAGGCGCCCGCTACAACCTAGAACAAGCGCAAATCGCTATCGGCAACGGCGGCCTGACCGGAAAAGGACTATTTCAAGGAACGCAAAACAACTCCGACCTCGTACCTGAACAACAAACCGACTTTATCTTTACGGTGATTGGGGAAGAAACCGGCTTCGTGGGCAGCGTGGTCGTGCTGGGGCTTATGGCGTTGCTTCTGGTGCGTATCTGGCGCATCGGACAAATCGCCGATGATCGCTTCGGTCTGCTGCTTTCGGCCGGTGTGTTTTCGATGATTCTGTTTCAAATTTTTCAAAGCGTGGGCATGGCTATCGGAATTATGCCCATTACCGGGATTCCCTTGCCCCTGGTGAGTTACGGCGGGTCATCGGTACTCAGCACCTTTTTGGCTTTGGGACTCGTGCAAAGTGTGCACATGCGTCGCCACGACTACCGCTATTCCAGCACGTTCTAAACCAAACGGTTAATAACTGGCCACCCCACGGTACTCCTGCGGTAGCATGAACAACTTATGACCTCACTATGGCCACAACTTGAGGTTCTTTTGGACCAGGTGCAAAAACCGGCCCGCTACATCGGTTGCGAAGACGGCGCCGTAACCCCCAAACACCGTCCCGACAAAGCAGCGTGGTTGCTGATTTACCCCGATACCTACGAAGTTGGCCTGCCTAATCAAGGGCTACAAATACTTTACGAAATCCTGAACGAACGCCCCGATGCAGTAGCGGAACGTTCCTACGCCCCATGGACCGACATGGCCGGGGTTCTCCGCAATAACCGGCTACCGCTCTTTTCGGTAGACACTCATCGCCCAGCCGCCGACTTTGACGTGTTGGCCTTTAACCTTTCGGCCGAATTGGTGTACACCAATCTTTTGGAATGCTTAGATCTCGCCGGGGTGCCCATTCGCTCCGCAGACCGACGGCCCGAAGACCCCCTGGTGATTGTGGGCGGGCACTGCACCTACAACCCAGAACCCATTGCGGATTTCATCGATGCCGCAGTACTCGGAGACGGCGAAGAAGTAGTTTCCGAAATTACCGAAGTGGTGACCGGTTGGAAAGCTTCCGGGCGCACCTCACGTGAAGGGGTCCTACGCGCTTTGGCCGGCATAGAGGGGGTGTATGTCCCTGAGGCTTACACCGTTTCCTACGACGGGCAAACCATCTCGGGCGTTGAATCTCGCTGGCCTGAAGCCCCCGAGGTGGTCGAGAAACGCACGGTGGCTGACCTCGCCGATTGGCCGTACCCCAAAAACCAGTTGGTGCCACTCACCGAAGTAGTCCACGATCGTTTGAACGTCGAAGTGTTTCGTGGCTGCACCAGAGGGTGCCGTTTTTGCCAAGCCGGCATGATCACCCGACCGGTACGCGAACGTCCGGCCGACCAAGTGCGCACCATGATCACCAACGGTTTGCAGCGCACCGGGTACGACGAAGTGGCTTTGACCTCACTCAGCACCGCAGACTTCAGCGGCATCGAAGAAGTGGTAGCGGCCACCGTGAACGACGCAGATTGTGGGCAAGTCTCGGTATCGCTGCCCAGCCTCCGAGTGGACGCCTTTACGGTAGGCATCGCCGCAGAGTTGCAGCGGGCTCGACGCACCGGTTTGACCTTCGCCCCCGAAGCAGGTTCCTGGCGTATGCGTCAGGTCATAAACAAGTTGATCAGCGAAGACGACCTTTACAGTGCCGTGGAATCCGCCTACTCGCAAGGCTGGCGGCGCATGAAATTATATTTCTTAACCGGGCTACCTACCGAAACCGACGAAGACACGTTGGCCATCATGGAGATGGCGAGAAAATGCGTGGAAATGGGCAAGACTCATCAACGGAGCCCTTCGGTAACGGTGTCTATCGGTGGTTTTGTGCCGAAACCCTTTACTCCATTTCAATGGTTCGGGCAAAACACCGAAGAAGAACTTCGCCGCAAAATATATTTGTTACGCGATGACGCCAAAAAGTCCCACAACGTTCAAATGAAATGGCATGACTCGCGAGCCACCGTGGTGGAAGGGCTCATGAGTCGCGGCGACCGACGCTTAGGGCCAGTCATCGAAGACGTATGGCGAGCGGGGGGAGTGTTTCAAGAGTGGAGCGAACACTTCGATATTTCTTTATGGACCGAAGCCTTAGAACGACACGGGTTATCTTTTGAAGGGTACGTTTACCGGCACCGCACCGAAGACGAAATAATGCCCTGGGATCACCTTTCGGCTGGGCTCCACAAAGACTTCTTGTGGCAAGAATGGCGAGACGCCCTCAACGAAGTAGGCCTTGAAGATTGCCGCTGGACCCCCTGCTACGACTGCGGCGCTTGCACCGGATACGGAATTGAACACGTAGTGGCCTCCGCCGTGCCCCCAGCCGGAGGCAGCCAAGGCACCGGCCAACCCAGCAACGGGGGAGCAGTACCGGTGCAACTCGCCGGCCTGAAATCATGACTCGGGTACGGGTACGTTTTTCAAAATTAGGAAAAATACGTTTCACCAGCCATCGTGACGTGGCCCGCATTTGGGAACGCACCCTCCGAAAAGCCAAAATTGAAGTGGCCTACAGCGAAGGATTTTCGCCGCGGCCCAAACTTTCTTTCGGCCTTGCCCTATCTAACGGTCACGAGTCATTTGCCGAATACCTCGAAATCGAGTTAGCAGCCGACGACGAACTCACCCCAGAAGGCGCAGAAAAAATTAAAGATCAACTAAATGCTGCGCTGCCTGTTGGCCTTGAAGTACAAGCAATCGCCGCCGCCAGCCGTAAAGACGAATCGCTACAGCAAGCCGTTCGCTCCTGTACTTGGCGTTTTGACATTGACGATCTCGATATTTCGGGCGCTCAAGACTGGGTCGACTCGGTACTGGGGGCTGAAGAAATTGTGGTGGAAAGAGAACGTAAAGGCAAAGTAGTCGTGGAAGACCTCCGCCAGCAGATACTCTTTATACAAGTCGTCGAGGCTACGGATCACGGAGTAAGGCTTTTGGCTGAACTCGGTACCCAACCTCGAGCACTTCGACCGACAGAGTTTCTGGCGGTCTCCGATCCGCCGCTAAAGGCACGGTACGTGTGCAGAATAAATCAATGGATGTTGCAGGGCGACGAACGCGTCGAACCGCTGTCGGTAAACGCCGGCCCTGCCCCGTTCGCCACCTTGGCGGACGTGACGAGAAGGGAATTAACCAATGTCCGAACCAACGGACGCGCCTGCTCAAACGGGCCACACCAACCAGGGGTCAGCTGACTCCGTAGATAAGCCAAAGGTCGGCGATAGCCGTCCCGCGCCAACCGGTCAGCCGCAAGTCGGCGACAGCCGGCCTGCGCCAGAAAATAATACTGAGGCAAATGGGCAACCAAAAAACGAGGGCAGCCGCAAACGTCGGCGCCGTCGCGGGGGCCGCAATAAAGGCCGTAGCGGGGGAGGGTCGCCGCAAAACGGCAACAACCCGGTCGAAGCGGTCACCAACGACGGCCCGATAGAACTTGATGCAGAAACTCTTAAACGCCGCCGCGGCCGTGAACGACGAGGTAAGCCCATCGGTCGCTACACCATGTGCGTCAGCGTGTCTGGGGGCAGCACCCAAGTAGCGGTATTAGAAGGCCGGGTGCTTATCGAGCACTACCTGTCTCGCCCCTCCGATGACGTAGCCGAAATACACGGCAACGTGTACCTGGGCAAAGTACAAAACGTACTTCCGGGCATGGAAGCAGCATTCGTAGACATCGGCACCCCAAAAAATGCAGTACTTTATCGAGGCGACTTGCAGTTTGATCCCAAAGATGTGGGTGGAAAAAGCCGCCCCCGTATTGAACAAGTATTAAACGCTAAACAAGTCATCGTGTGTCAGGTTTCTAAAAACCCCATCGCCCACAAAGGGGCGCGCCTCACCCAAGAGGTTTCACTTCCCGGGCGTTTTGTAGTTCTGGTGCCCAACAGCAGCACCTACGGCATTTCTAAACGACTGCCAGAAACCGAACGCAAACGTTTGCGCCGCATTTTGGATCGCGTAAAACCAGAACAACACGGCATCATCGTGCGCACCGCAGCCGAAAACATTACCGACGAAGAACTCGAACGTGATGTCAGTCGTCTGGTGCAACAATGGGACGACATCGAAGCTTTGGCTAAAAAATCCAACGCACCGGCCCTGTTGTACCGCGAACCTGAATTGGCCTTCCGTTTTATCCGTGAAGAGTTCAACAAAGACTTCCGCTCGGTGCTTATTGATGATCAGGAAATGTACGAACGAGTACGTACCTACGTCGAAGGGGTGAACCCGGCCTTGGTTGATCGCATCCAGTTCTACGATCCCCAGAACGAAAACTTGCCATTATTCGAACGCCAACACATACACGAACAACTGCGCAAAGCCTTAGATCGTAAAGTTTGGTTGCCTTCTGGTGGCTCACTAATTATTGAACACACCGAAGCACTTACCGTGATCGACGTCAACACCGGAAAAAACGTGGGCAAATCAAGCCTGGAAGAAACCGTTTTCCGCAACAACCTCGAAGCAGCCGAAGAAGTAGCGCAGCAACTTCGTTTACGAGACATCGGCGGCATCATCGTTATTGACTTTGTCGATATGGAAGTGCGGGCCAACCGAGAAGCAGTAGCCACCACCTTGCGTGACGCCTTGTCTCGAGATAAAACCCGCAACCAGGTATTCGATATTTCTGAACTGGGTTTAGTCGAGATGACCCGCAAACGCATCGGAGAAGGATTGTTGGAAGCTTTCACCACGGCCTGCCAAGATTGCGAAGGCCGCGGCCACCTTTTAGACGAAAACTTGTTGGGTTCCGGCACAAAGGGTGCCCGATGACCGCAAAAAGCAAAAAATTTACGTCCACCACTGTGGTGGCGACGGGATATAAAAAGGATAGTCTGGAGCCACTATGTATGCAGTAATCGCCACAGGCGGAAAGCAATATCGAGTCGAAGAAGGCCAACGAGTTGTGGTAGAGCGCCTCGGGGACTTAGGTACCGACGTTGAACTCACCCCAATCATGGTGGTGGACGGCGACGATACTTTGGCCACCCCAGATGCTTTGGCCCGCGCTAAAGTCACCGCCCGTATTGTGGGCGATGCTTCCGGCCCTAAGATTCGTGGCTTTACCTACAAGAACAAAAGCAACCAGCGTCGCCGCTGGGGGCATCGTCAGCACTTGGCTGAAATCGAAATCACCGCAATCACAAGGGGCTAAGAGATGTCAAAGACCAAAGGTGGCGGTTCAACCCGCAACGGCCGGGACTCCAACTCACAACGTTTGGGTGTCAAGGTTTACGACGGTGGTGAAGTAACCGCTGGATCAATCATCGTGCGCCAACGAGGCACCAAGTTCCACCCCGGCAGCAATGTCGGTCGCGGCAAGGACGACACCTTGTTTGCCACCGCTGACGGAGTAGTAAAATTTGGTCGCCGTGGCGGCCGCAAACTGGTCGACATTCTGGTTGACTAGCTCTGCAGGCTTACTAGCCAGCAAAAAAGAACGAGAGAAAAAGCCCTGGCTTCGGTCAGGGCTTTTTCAGTTACTGGCACTGGCCAAGGCCTCACCGTTGAAACCAAGAGAACCTAAATAACGGGACCAGCGGCAGCAGACCAAGAGTAGGATTACTGGCATGTCTCAGTTTGTCGATGAATGCGGTCTCAACCTCCAAGCGGGCGACGGGGGAGCGGGCTCGGTCTCTTTCCGTCGAGAAGCACACGTACCTTTAGGCGGCCCCGATGGTGGCGACGGCGGCGACGGCGGAACCATATGGCTCGAAGCCGACCACAACGTGGCTTCCCTTTTAGCTTTTCGCGATCATCCGCATCGGCGGGCAAAAAGCGGCACCCACGGTTCAGGGCAAAAAAGACACGGTAAAAATTCTGAAGACCTGATAATCAAAGTGCCAGAAGGTACCACGGTTTACGATCTGTACACCCGAGAAGTGCTCTGCGACCTAGTAAGCAGCGGAGACCGTTGGAAAGCGGTACGGGCCGGGCGAGGCGGTAAAGGAAACGCCAAGTTTCTCAGCAACCGCCGTCGGGCCCCAACGTTTGCCGAACAAGGGGAAGATGGCGAAGAACGCTGGCTAACCCTAGAACTAAAACTCTTGGCTGATGTGGCGTTAGTGGGTTTTCCCAACGTCGGAAAAAGCACGCTGATTGCCCGCGTTTCAGCGGCCCGCCCTCGTATCGCTGATTACCCCTTCACCACCCTTGAACCCAACCTGGGCGTGGTTCGTCCCCCCGGGCGTGCCGATTTCGTCATCGCCGACATCCCTGGGCTTATCGAAGGAGCCAGCGACGGCAAAGGTTTGGGCTACCGCTTCTTACGCCACATCGAACGAGCCCGTGTCCTCCTCATCATGTTGGACCTCGCCCCCGGAGCGCTGCACACCCCGGCTGAACAACTCAGAATTCTTGAACAAGAACTTGGCGCCTATCGCCCAGAACTTTTAACCCGGCCCCGACTCGTGGTGGGGTCGCGGTCAGACGTAGCCGGAGAAGTTGAGTTTTCTGGTGACCGGCTTTCGGCCTTTACCGGTGAAGGGCTCGACACCTTGCTCCACCGTTTGGCAGATTTAGTTGAACAAGCGCGCAGTTCGCTTCCTCAGCGCCCACCAAAAGTCGTGCACCGCCCCGCCCCCGAAGATGTGGTGGTGGCTCGGGCCGAAGATGGCATGTGGGAAGTGTTCGACCGTGACGTGGCCCGCACCGTGAACCTCAACGATCTCACCAACGCAGACGCCCTGCACTACATTCATGACAAACTAAAATCTATGGGGGTTGATCGAGCGCTCGCTCGTGCCGGCGTAAAAGATGGCGAAAAGGTGCGTATCGGGCGCTTAGAATTTCACTATGACCGAGGCTGAGACTGTCAACACCGCACAAAAAACCGTGGTGGTTAAAGTCGGCACGTCCTCAATTACCACCGTTGACGGAACGATTGATCAACACCGAGTAAACGCCCTCTGCGACGAAGTAGCAGCACTCAAAGCCGCCGACCATCAAGTGGTAGTAGTTACCTCGGGCGCCATCGCCGCCGGGCTTCCCGCTCTTGGTTTAGGCGGAGCGGCCCGCCCCAAAGACGCCCAAACACTGCAAGCAGTTTCAGCAGTCGGCCAAGGGAAACTCATCGGCACCTATCAAAGCGCACTCAGTCGCCACGGTTTGTTGGCCGGCCAAGTTCTCTTAACCCCCTTGGATTTCTTTCTACGGGCCCAGTACCTGCACGCACGATCAACCCTGACCCGCCTGTTAGAACTGGGCGCCGTACCTATCGTCAACGAAAACGATGCGGTAGCTGATGATGAAATTCGCTGGGGCGACAACGACAGAATTGCGGCCCTAGTAGCGCACCTGGTGGACGCTGATTTATTGGTACTGCTCACCGATATTGAAGGAGTGCTCTCCGCCGACCCCAAACTCAACCCCCAAGCCTCGCTCATAGAAGAAATTGTTGAAGTAGACCACGACCTTGAACAACTGGCCGGCGGCAGCGGCTCACTGCACGGAAGCGGCGGCATGGCCTCAAAGCTGGCTGCGGCAAAAATAGCGTCCTGGTCTGGAGTGCGTACGGTCATCGCTCATGCCCACCGCCCCCAAGTGCTGGCCGACGCCTTAGCGGCAAAACCCGGGATCGGTACCACCGTGCACGCTCGCCCCAACCGCCTCGGAGCCCGGCGCCTGTGGATCGCTTTTGCCGTGGGGTCTTCCGGTCGTATCACCGTAGATGCCGGGGCTCGCAAAGTTTTAGAAGAACGCCGGGTCTCTTTGCTACCGGCAGGAGTAACCGGGGTCGACGGTGACTTCGAAATTGGTCAAGCCGTAGAAATAATCGACGAAAATCAAATAGTTTTCGCCAAAGGTTTAGTGCGCCAAAATGCGGCCACCTTGCGGGACACCATGGGGACACGAAGCACCGACTTGAACGCCGGGGTTTCACCAGAAGTAATACATGCCGACGATTTAGTAGTTTTACCTAACTAGCTTCGCCAGATACGGCGCCGCACCGGACCAAGAATTAAATGGGCTTCGGCTACCCCAGTGCGTTGAGCCGTCACCGTGTAAAGCAAACCAGTGAAGCCCACAATCAGTGGGGCAGCCAGCAAAGCAGGCAAATCAATAAGCCAAAGCTTTAACCCGGCGGCCACCACAAAAGCCAATGCAGCGGCCGGCGCTAATCGCATAAAGATGAGCGAGACTGCCGGCAAAGCAGGCAACGACCTCCGTAGCAAACGAATCAAAAAAATCGCTTCAACAAAAGCCGCCACCGCAGAGCCCAAAGCCAGGCCCACCGCCCCAAGATGCGGGCCAGTAGACTGGTCGCTTACAAAAGCGCCTCCCAGAATGGCGTAGTTGTCGAGCGGGAACATCAAAGCCAAACCAATGACCGCAGAAACGCCTACCCGAAGGCCAGCAATGCGTGCCGGACCCGCGGTATCCCCCAAGGCATAACAAGTGTTTTGTAACTGGCGTGAAAGAGCAATAGCGGGTAAGCCCAAAGAGTAAGCCCCCAAAACCAACCAAACCAAGCGAGTGTCATCGGCCGAAAATGCTCCCCAACCAAACAAAGCGCTAACAATCTGCTCGCCCACACTGAGGTACGCCACCGCACTAAAAACAACAAAAAATGAGGTGCGGCGCAACGATGTATCTACTCGAGAAATAAGAACAGATTGATCTTCGGTGCGCGACATTTCTGGCAACTCAGCGGCCGCCACGCTCATGGCGAACAAGCTTATCGGCAACAGGTAAAGCACTTGAGCAGACATCAAAGCAGCCAACGCCCCGGTAGCCAAAAAAGACGCCAAAATAAGATCAAGGTAAGCAGATAATTGCACCACCCCGCGACCAGCGACCGCCGGCAAAAAACGCCGACGAATTTCGGCCACCCCAGGCAAGCGATGCTGCAAGGTGGGGCGCAACCCCGGCAACAACTTGCGCACTGCTATTGCCTGCACCCCAAATTGTAAGAGGCCGCCTACCACCAATCCCCAAGCAACCCCAGTGGCTGCATCAACGGGGTCCCATCCGCCGAATAAAGCGGCCGCCAACACGGCAATTTGTGCAATGTTCCAAAGTACCGGAGCGACATAAGACAAAAAGAACTGACGATGGCTGTTTAATACCCCAAGGCACCACGCCGAAACCACCAAGATCCCCGCTCCAGCAGTGGTAATGCGCATGAGGTCAACGGTTAACTCAAAACGTTGACCAGAAAACCCCGGGGTTAACAAAGCAGTCAAAGGCCGAGCAGCAAAAATGGCTATCACGGCAAAAAGCCCAGCGAGTGCAGCCAATAAACCAGCCACCGCACCGGCCACCCGAGCTGCCTCTTCTTCTTTATCCTCACTTAGTAAGCGGCTATAGACAGGGATAAAAGAGGCAGAGAGAGAACCCTCGCCTAAAAGGTTTTGCAAAATATTTGGGATCCGTAAAGCCGCCGCAAAGGCATCGGCTGCCGGGCCCAAAGCCAAAACAGAACGCAGTAAAGATTCGCGCACTAAACCTGATAAACGAGATAAGAAAATGCCCGCCGCCACCGCAGAGGCCCCACGAGGGGCACCCGAAGTTGATCGAGGTGAAGGAGTGGCAGAGGAAGGCACAGGAGGCAGGTTAGTACTTGGCGGGCACCGGTAGTTGCCGATACGCAGCGATAGTCTGAACCAATGACCACCGTTGCAACCCCGGTAGCCGACTTGGCACAAAAAGTAAAAGCTGCCGCCCCCCACGTAGCGGCACTCACCACCGACAAAAAAAACCAAGCACTCCGCTTAGTAGCCCAAGAATTACTGGCAGCCACCGAAGAAATTTTATTGGCCAACGCAGAAGACATCGCTCGAGTAGAGGCCGAAGGGGTCACGGCAACGGTGATTGACCGTTTGCGTTTAACCCCTGAAAAAATTGCTGCCATGGCTCAAGGGCTTGAGCAGGTAGCTGACTTGGCTGATCCGGTGGGGGAAATTACCGCCCAATGGACACGCCCCAATGGCTTATCTTTCACCAAAATAAGGGTTCCGCTCGGCGTAGTGGGAGTTATCTACGAGAACCGCCCCAACGTGACCAGCGATGCCTTTGGATTATGTTTCAAAGCCGGCAACGCAGCATTTTTGCGCGGCTCTTCCGGAGCTTTTGCCTCCAACATGGCGCTGGCTAAAGTTATTCGCCGCGCCCTGCAGCACGCCGGAATTACCCCCGACGCCATGGTATTGGTCGAAGAAACAAGCCGCCAAGCAGCAGTTACTTTTATGCAGCAACGGGGAACCATCGACTGCCTCATACCCCGAGGCGGGCCCTCGCTTATTCAATCTATTTTGGACCATGCCACCGTTCCCTACGTCATTGATGGCGATGGCAACTGCCATATCTATGTTGACCAAGACGCCGACCTGACTATGGCGACGAAAATTCTTGTGAATGCCAAAATGCAGCGACCATCAGTGTGTAACGCCGCCGAAAGCCTGGTGGTGCACCAAAAAGTTGCCGAGCAGTTTCTGCCTCAAGTTGCGCAAGCGCTGGTTGGGGTAACGCTGGTCGGCGATGCCGCTTCGCAAAAGATTTTGCCCAGCATCGGCCTAGCCAACGAAGAGGACTTTGGCAAAGAATTTTTAGATCTCAAAATTTCTATAAAAATAGTCGACGATCTATCGGCAGCTATTACACACATAAACACTTATGGGACGGGCCACAGCGAAGCCATCGTCACCGCCGACCAAGCAGCCGCCGACCGATTTGCTCAAGAAGTAGATGCGGCGGCTGTAGTAGTGAACGCATCAACACGATTCGTGGATGGCGAAGAGTTCGGCTTCGGCGCAGAAATCGGCATCAGCACCCAAAAGCTTCACGCCCGTGGGCCCATGGGGCTTCCCCAACTAACCACCGAAAAGTACGTAATCAAAGGAACCGGGCAAACCCGTTCTTAACGGTGGCCAATAGTAAGCCTGGCCGGCTTGTTAGATACGCTGCGTGCTATGGACAACCGATTTGAAGATGTCGCTGGGGTGCGTGGTGCCCTCGCAGAAGCCAACTATTTAGCCGACGATGGCATAGCAGGAATCGTCTACTTAGCCGACCGCCTCGGGAAACCAATTTTGGTTGAAGGCCCCGCCGGCACGGGGAAAACCCAGTTAGCGAAAAGCGTGGCCGAAATGATTGGGGCACGGTTAATTCGTCTGCAATGCTACGAAGGCCTCGACGAGTCAAAAGCACTCTACGAATGGAATTACAAAAAGCAATTGCTGCGTATCCAAACCGAAGGCGGTAGCAGTAACTGGGACGAGATCGAAGACGACTTGTTCTCAGAAGAGTTTTTACTCACTCGCCCGTTGTTGGAGGCCATCCGGGCCGAAGACCCCGTAGTTTTGCTTATTGACGAAGTTGATCGAGTAGAGGTCGAAACAGAAGCCTTGCTGTTAGAAATACTCTCCGAATACCAAGTCTCTATACCGGAACTCGGCACGGTGCAGGCCCGACAAATACCATTGGTTTTCTTAACCTCTAACGCCACCCGCGAACTCTCGGAAGCCTTAAAGCGCCGCTGCCTGTTCCTCTACATCGATTACCCCGACCTTGAACGAGAACGAGAAATCGTTTTGAACAAAGTGCCGGGAATCGACGAAAACTTAGCCGACCAAGTAGCACGCATCGTGCGCTCCATACGTCAACTGGACTTAAAAAAATCTCCCTCGGTTTCGGAAACCATTGACTGGGCCCGCACCCTGGTACTGCTCGGCATCGACAAAGTAGATGCCCAGACGGCTACCGAAACAGCCAACATTTTGCTTAAATACCGCACCGACATTGACAAAGCCGTTAAAGAATTTTCTGAAGCCCCCGACGGGCTCGACGAAACCGAAAGCTAAAACCCGCCGTGGCTTTAGCCGACACCCCGGTTGACACCCCGTTGCTGGACCTTCTGGGGGGTTTCATCGTGGAACTCCGGGCGGCTGGCCTGCCGGTTAGTTTGACCGAAAACCTTGACGCTATGGAAGCGGTCACCCACATACCCATAGAGGACCGAGAAGCATTCAAATACGCGCTGGGTGCCACTTTGGTAAAAAATTATGCCCACTGGAAAGCTTTCGAAATAGTTTTTGAAGTTTATTTCACCATGCGCGGCCCAGAATATGAGTTGGTCGGTGAAGGCGAAGGCAGCGATGGCGACCCAGAGGGTGAACAAAGTTCACTCCCCGGAGAGGGCCAAGCTCAAGGCGGCGGGGGAGGAGGGCAATCTCTCACCCCCGAACAACTGGCCGAAATGCTTTTCAAAGCCCTCATGAACGGCGACGGCGCCATGATGAGCGCCTTGGCTCGCCAAGCCGTAAAAAGGTTCGCCGGGATGGAACCCGGAAGGCCCGTGGGGGGCACGTACTACCTGTACCGCACATTAAGAAATCTCGAGTTGGATTCGATGTTGGACCGGCTCATGGAATCCGCTCAAGACCAGGCGCCCCAACCCTTGACCAAATTTGAAGAACGGTTAGAGCGCGACGAGTTTGCCGACCGCATTGAAAAACTTAAAGCAGAAGTAGAAGCAGAAATTCGCCGGCGCCTGGTGGCCGACCGAGGAGTAGAAGCAATGGCCCGCACCCTGCGTAAACCATTACCCGAAGACGTGGACTTCATGCACGCTTCACGCGAAGAAATGGCCGACTTGCGCAAAGCCATTTACCCCCTGACCCGGAAATTGGCGGTGCGCTTAGCGCGTAAGCGTCGCCACGGGCGCAAAGGAGCCTTGGACTTTCGCAACACCATCCGCCACTCCCTGAGTTACGGCGGGGTGCCTGCCGAACCAAAGTTTCGTTTCCCCCGGCCGGCCAAACCAGAAATGATGGTCATCGCCGACATTTCAGGCTCGGTAGCCTCCTTCGCCCGTTTCACCTTGCACCTGGTGTACGCCATAAGCAACCAATTCTCCAAAGTCCGATCGTTCGTTTTCATCGACGGGCTAGACGAAGTAACCAAATTTTTTGAAGGTACCGAAGACATCGGTCAAGCGGTGCACCGGGTAAATACCGAAGCTGATGTGGTGTGGGTAGATGGACATTCAGATTATGGGCATGCTTTTGATGTGTTTTGGGAACGTTTCGGCAAAGACGTAGGACCAAAAACCACGGTGTTGATTCTGGGTGATGCCCGTAATAACTACCATGCATCGCAATCTTGGATCATTAAAGAAATGCGACACAAAGCCCGCAAAGTATTTTGGTTAAACCCCGAACCGCGGGCCTACTGGGACACCGGTGACTCCATCGTGGGCGAATACGCTACCCACGCTGACGGCTGCTACGAAGTACGCAACCTGAGGCAATTAGAAAGCTTTGTAGAGAAACTAATTTAGGTTCAAACTTCGCTTTGCCCGTTACGAAGCAACTCGGCTAGGCGGAAAGATAGATCTACACTTTGTCCGCCATTCAAACGGGGGTCGCACATGGATTCGTAGCGAGTGCCGAGGTCGCCTTGTTCAACCACCGAACCACCACCGAGGCATTCGGTTACATCATCACCGGTGAGTTCTAAATGCACGCCGCCCGGATGGGTGCCCAGCGAGCGATGTACGGCGAAAAATCCTGACACCTCAGCCAGGACATCTTCAAAGTGGCGTGTTTTGTGGCCACCCTCTGCGGTGAAGGTATTGGCGTGCATCGGGTCACAAACCCAAACCACCGGATGGCCGGCTTCTTTTACCGCTTTGATCAACGGAGGCAACTTGTCGATAACTTGGTTGGCCCCCATGCGCACGATTAACGACAAGCGTCCGGGTTCTTTTTCAGGGTTCAAAGCCTGGCAAAGGTCAAGAACTTCTGCGGGGGTGGCCGTCGGGCCTATTTTGCAGCCAAGGGGGTTGCGCACGCCTCGCAAAAATTCGACGTGTGCTCCGTCCAGTTGGCGGGTACGTTCACCAATCCACAACATGTGAGCCGAGCAGTCGTACCAGTCGCCGGTTAAGGAATCTTGACGGGTTAAGGATTCTTCGTAGTCCAGTAACAAAGCTTCGTGACTGGTATAAAAATCAACTTGACGCAATTCAGACAAAGTATCGGAAGAAATGCCGCAGGCTTCCATGAACTGTACGGCCCGCTCAATTTCGTCAGCCAGCGCTTCGTAGCGTTGGCCGGCAGGACTGTCGGCTACAAACTCACGGTTCCAGCGGTGCACCTCGGAAAGATTGGCAAATCCACCTTTAGTAAACGCTCGAAGCAGATTAAGCGTTGAGGCGGCACGGTTATATGCAGTGACCAAACGTTGGGGGTTCGGAGAACGGTCTTCAGGAGAAAACCCAATGTCGTTAACAATGTGTCCCCGAAATGAAGGCAACTCAATGCCATCAATTGTTTCGGTATCGCTGGAGCGTGGCTTAGCAAATTGGCCAGCAATGCGCCCAACTTTGACTACCCGCACCCCAGTGAAATAGGTAAGCACCACCGCCATTTGCAAAATTACCCGCAGACGGTCTCGAATAGAGTCAGCAGAAGTATCAAAAGATTCCGCACAGTCGCCGGCTTGTAAAAGAAAAGCTTCACCGCGACAAACTGCCGCCAGACTTTGGGTGAGATCACGTCCTTCGCCAGCAAAAACTAGGGGGGGCAAAGATTGCAATTCTTCTAATGCCGCCCCATGTTGCGCCGGATCGGGCCACTCAGGTTGCTGCAAAGCTACCCGGCCCCGCCAAGAATCAGGAGCCCAAGCGGCAGCAGTTGAAGAAGAGGTCGAAGATGGGGTTGTCACAAAGAGCAGTCTACGGCCTGGGCGGGCTGTGTACTAATGAGTTTTGCTGTCTGGTCGTTTTCTTAAGGAAACTAAGCAGCGTCGATTACTTCGCCAGCCCGGTCACGCACGGTGTTTACCGCACGCTTCACCAAACGGCGAGCAGCTTCTGCGGTAACCCCAAGGTTCTCGCCTACTTCTCGGTAAGAACGCTTCCGACCATCGGTTAAACCAAAGCGCTGTTCCACCGCAAAACGAGCACGGTGATCCAAAACATCAAGCAAGCCAGTGGCCATGTCGTTTTCGGCCTGAGCCATAACCAAAGCTTCGGGGCCTGGCTTGGAATCAGGAAGAAGGTCAACCAACTCGTTGCTGTCATCGTCACCAATGGTGCGATCCAACGAAGTAGGGGTGGTCAAACGGTGCAGACGAGCATGTTCTTCGTCGAGTTCGTCTCCGTTGCCGGAAACTGCTCGTAAAGCGGCCCGCAAACTCGCGGAACGGTCACCAGGCAAACGAACCAAACTGGCCTTTTGATCAAGCGCACGGCCAATAGCTTGACGAATCCAAAAAGTAGCGTAAGTGGAGAACTTAAACCCTTTACGCCAGTCAAACTTGTCGACGGCGTGTTCGAGACCCAAGTTGCCTTCTTGGATAAGGTCAAGGAGTTCCATGCCGGGAGGCAAGGGGTAGCGACGAGCCACGCTTACTACCAACCGGAGGTTGGAGCGAATAAAACGATCTTTGGCTTGGGCAGCCTTGCGGATAGCCCGATCAAGCTCTCGACCAGTTTCGCCTTCTTCTTTGGCCGCTCGAGCAGCAGCACCAGCTTCGATGATCTTGGAAAGCTCACGCTCTTTTTGTGCATCAAGCAACGGCACCATGCCGATTTCGTTTAGGTATTGTCCTACTGAATCACTCATTTGTTTCTCACACTCTGTTTTAGCCTCGGCGACGCGCCGAAGGCATTATTTGATACTAGGGAAAGGTGGCGGATGCCCGATTACCCCTGCGGGGTTGTTTTTGTGGCTTCCTTGCCGATAGACAACTTAAGCACAGATTTGGCCTCAAGGGAAGAGTTAATTTTGTGTCTTCTGGCACACGAGCTAAAAGCGCAGGTCAGAGGGGTATTTCTTTAGTCCGGTGCTCCCCGAATCAAGGATTTTCGGCTAGGATTCGTTTTGTGAGTCAACCAAACAACCGTCGGATCGGCATTTTAGGCGGCACCTTCGACCCCCCACATTTGGGTCATCTGGCCGCTGCATTGGCGGCTCAAGAACAACTAGCCCTTGACCAAGTCTTGCTGGTGGTAGCCAACGACCCATGGCAAAAAACTGAAGCAGGACAAGAAGTCACCGCAGCAAACCATCGGCTCGCCATGGTTGAAAAAGCAGTGGCCGACCTTAACGGGATCTCCGCCGACCCATCAGAGATTAACCGCGGCGGGCCGACCTATACGGCAGCTACCTTGACAGAAATGGGGAACCGGTTTCCCGAAGCGGAACTTTTCTTACTTATAGGCGGCGATGTGGCTCCAGTACTCAATACTTGGGTAGAAGCAGAAACGGTACGCCAACGTGCCACAATTGTGGTTATGGATCGCCCCGGATACCACCAAGCCATGCCGCCCGAAGGCTGGGATTTTCAACGATTGGTGGCTGTCACCCCAGACATAGCGGGCACCGAAGTGCGTTTGCGCGGCCAAGTAGGACACGACCTAACGGCCATGGTTCCGCTCGCCGTCGCTGACTACATCAAAAAATATGGGCTCTACTCGGGCGAGTCCTGTTCATGACCGAACCCACCGCTAACGAAATGCCTCAACGTTTTCGCCGCAAAAGCCCAGCACCGCGGGCTTCGCACGGGTGGCGCTGGTTGTTTCCTGTTGCTCTCTTAGCGGCCATGGGTTGGGCGGCCATGCTGCTCATCGAAAGTGCCCATGAACTCTTAGACAGCCAAGACGGAGAAATTCGCACTGCACAGACCGACCCCACCTCGCTGGGGTTCGAAGCATTCGTTGAACAAACCTGGTCCATGCTGATCATCACCGAAAACAAAAACGAAGACCTGACGGACCTTGCCGTAGCTACGGTCGCTGACCGTGAAAATGGGGGAGGCTCGATTCTGCTCGTGCCGCCCCATCTACGGGTAGCCGGTGGCTGTGCCATGGAACCCTGCGACTTGGCCGCCCTCTACAAAGAAGGCGGGCAAGAACTTCTCACCGAAGCCATGGTCAGTCTCTTAAACGTTGGGTTCACCCAAGAAGTGTTGCTTACCGAAAGCCGTTGGGCAGGTTTAACCGGACCAGTAGGCGGGGTAACCGTGTCGCTACCCGCTGCATTGACCAGCGAAAACAGCGAAGGGGAGAAAATAACGCATTTTGAGGCGGGCAAAACCTTAATTTTGCCCAACCAAACCGTGGGATTTTTAGACTTCTCCGAAGGACTTTCTGGCAGTAACGACTTGGCCTTAAGCCAGGCCTTTTGGTCTTCGTGGCTGGCGAAACTCTCTGAAAGTGAAAACCCGCTCGACAAATTGCCAGCCCTTGACCTCGACGTAGTGGAACTCTTGGCGATGATTTCCGCAGGAAACCATGCAGTGGTTCCGTTGCTGGTCAGCGAAGCCGACGACGGCCTTTATGTAGAAGCAGATCTCTTAGCGCAGATCGTTGTAGAAATGTTCCCATTTCCTATTTCCGCTCACCCCGGTGACCGGGTAAGCGTACGACTAATCAACGGAACCGGCGACTTCACCACCGACCCCGTAGCGCGCCAACGGGTAGTGGCCGCCGGCGGAGAAATAATCGTGGTCGGCAACCACCCCAGCTTCGATGTGGCCGAATCAATAATCACCTACCGCGACCCCTCGGTGGCCGTCGAAGCAACAACCATGGCCCAATTGCTCGGAATACCAGCGGAATACGACGCCTTTGCCAGCCCCGCCGCAGAAATAACCGTACTGATTGGCGCCGACTTTGTCGGTTTAACCGGTTAGCGTTGCCCTCGATGAAAACTTCTTCTAGCTCCAAAGAAAACTATGACACTTCTGCCGGTATCCAACGCTGGGCGGTGCAAGCGGCCCGAGCGGCCGACGACAAATTAGGCCGAGACACCGTGCTTATAGATGTCGGCGACGTCATGGGGCTAACCGACCTCTTCGTAGTAACCAGCGGAGGAAACCGCCGTCAGGTACGAGCCATTGTCGACGAGATAGAAGAACAACTTACTATCCTTGACGGCCCTCAACCTCGGGCCGTTGAAGGCCGCGGCACCGACGATGAACAAACCTGGATATTAATGGACTTCGGCGGTTTCCTAGTTCACGTGTTCGACGAACAAGCACGAGCCTTTTACGACCTAGAACGTTTATGGAGCGACCGTCCGACCATCGACTGGCGCGCCGATACTTCCCCTAGCTAGCCCTAACACGCCTTGATGGGTGATTGGTGGCGGCAAAAACGGCACCAACCAAAGGCAAAGCGGCCCACAACAAAGCCGTTGAACGAAATGAACCAGTGGCCGAAGCAGTCACCGAAAAAGCAATAGGGCCAATGGCCGACGCCAACACACCTATAAACATTAATGCTCCTTGAATGGACCCAATGTGGTCAAGCCCAAACCATTTCGGCACCAACGCGGCGCCCAAAGTGCGGACAGTTCCCGACATCAAGCCAAAGAGCACGGCGTAACAAATGACCGCAGGCAAAGTCGAAACCTGACTGGCCAACAGCAAAGTGGCACTCAACAACAGCAAAGAAACTAGCGGAGCAAAACGGGCGCCAATTTTGTCGAGGGCTACTCCCATGAGCGGAGAGCCCACCGAAGTACCGACGACCTGCGGGAGAAACATGATGGCTGCCTCGGTTTGGCTAAAACCACTTTCACCCAGCAAAGCAATCTGATGAAAATTCAACCCGGTGCTGAGCATAGAAGCGCCCCCCGAGGCGGCCGCCAAAACCCAAAAAGCGCGAGTACGTAAAGCCGCCGAGCGATCCATGCTGGGACGCACGGCGGCTCTTTTTTGCGGATCGGGGTGAGGGTCAAGACCATCGGGGTGCTGGCCGACGCTGGAGGGGCGGTCAATAATGCCGAACCAAGCGAGGGGAATGACCACCATGGCGACGGTGCTGGCAGAAACAATCCATGCAGTGCGCCACCCCCACTGAGCAATAGTAAAACTCAACCCCACCGGGACCAGCGCCATCATGGCCGAAGAGATGGTCATGGTAAGGCCCAAGGCGAGGCCGCGACGCTGTTCAAACCAGAGAGAAACAGCCACATTGCTGACCAGCGAAAGGCTCCCTTGACCGAGCATGCGGATAAACCAAAAACCGATAGTGAGGCTAATTATTCCTTGCACCCCCGACATGTAAAAAAGTGCTCCGGCAAACAAGGTGGCGATGATGGTCATGGCCCGGCGGACGCCATAGCGGTCAATCCAGAGACCGACGGTGGGCATGGCGAGAGCGCCGCACAAAGTGCCGATGGCGTAACCGCTGGCAATAGCGTTTTTCGAAAGGTTGAGATCTTCGGCAAAGTGATCAATAAAAACACTGACCCCTATGGTTTGACCCGGCCCGGTAAGGCCTAAAGCAATGGTGGCAAAAACGAGGATGCGCCAGCCAGAAAAAGATGACTTAGGAGAGAGGGGAGGCATCATCAGAGTCTAAAGTCTGGAATGAAAGCGAAACACCCCAGGCCAACGACCTAGGGTGATGCGTGGAGCTAGAGGGAATTGAACCCTCGACCTCTTCCATGCCATGGAAGCGCTCTGCCAACTGAGCTATAGCCCCGCGAAGGCCACAGGTTACCAGCGAGGTCTGCTACTGAGAACAGAAGCGGCTTGGTAAATTCTCTTTTTAAGAATGGGTAGAACCCTCGCCCGCCCACCAGAGGTCGCTAGCCTTGATCAAGATGTCTACGCAATACGACCCCCAAGCAATAGAAGCCCACTGGCAGCAACGCTGGCTCGACGAGGGCACCTACCATATTGAAAACGACGACCCTCGCCCGCCGTACTACGTGCTGTCGATGTACCCGTACCCCAGCGGCCCCGCCCACATGGGGCACGTACGCAACTACACCATGGGCGATTTGTTGGTGCGCTACCGGACTATGCAAGGCGACGGTGTGCTGTCTCCCATCGGTTTCGACTCCTTTGGTTTGCCGGCCGAAAATGCTGCCATCAAAACCGGCACCCACCCCCGCCAACACACCGACATCAACGTCGAAGCACTCTCCGCTTCGCTGCGCCGTATCGGAGCGGTCTACGACTGGCGCCGCATGGTGCGCAGCCATGACCCTAAATACATGCGCTGGACGCAATGGATTTTCTTAAAGTTCTACGAAGCCGGTTTGGTGTACCGGGCCGAAGCTCCGGTCAATTGGTGCCCCGGCTGTCAAACCGTGCTGGCCAACGAACAGGTGCTGCCCGACGGCACCTGCGAACGCTCCGGCGATTTAGTGGATCGCCGAGACATGGAACAGTGGTTCTACCGCATCACCGATTACGCACAAGAACTTCTCGACGACTTGGAATTAGTGGAATGGCCCAACAAGGTCAAAGTCATGCAACGCAACTGGATCGGTCGCTCCGAAGGGGTGGAGTTCGGCCTGCCTCTCGTCGGTGCCGACGGAAATGCTCGAAGCGATGTAGACCCCCTCGCGGTGTTCACCACCCGGCCCGATACCGGTTTCGGAATGACCTTTGCCGTGCTTTCTCCAGAACACCCTCGAGTTGATGAGTTCACCAGCGACCAACAACGCCAAGAAGTAGAAGACTTTCGCGCTTCGGTCGCCGGCCTCTCGGACATTGACCGGTTAAGCAGCGAAGGGACGTTAGATAAACGCGGCGTAGCCACCGGCGGTTCGGTCATCAACCCATTTACCGGGCAAGCCATACCGGTATTTTTGGCTGACTACGTACTGATGACCTACGGCACCGGCGCCATTATGGCGGTGCCTGGGCAAGACCAACGAGACTGGGATTTTGCCAAAGCCCACGGCTGCGAGATTTTGCGTACGGTGGAGCCACCGGCAGATTTTGACGGCGAAGCGTTTACCGACGACGGCCCGGCCGTTAACAGCGGTTTCCTTGACGGCATGAGAATCGCCGAAGCGAAAGAGGCAGCCGGCCAATGGATAACCAGCCAAGGTCTCGGTGAAGCCAAGATCAACTACCGCCTGCGGGACTGGTTGTTGTCTCGCCAGCGTTACTGGGGTTGCCCGATCCCTATTGTGTTCTGCGACGACTGCGGTGAACAACCGGTGCCCCTTGACCAGTTGCCGGTGGACTTGCCCGATGACGTGGAGTTCATGCCCACCGGGCGCTCGCCCCTAACCACCCACGAAGACTTCCTCAACGCCTCGTGCCCCAAGTGTGCAGGCCCCGCTCGTCGAGAAACCGACACTATGGACACTTTCGTGGACTCCTCCTGGTATTTCATGCGTTTCACCGACCCGTGGAACGAAGAAGTTCCCTTTGACAAAGAGGCCGTGAAACGTTGGCTGCCGGTAGACCAATACATCGGTGGGGTAGAGCACGCCATTTTGCACCTCATGTACGCCCGGTTCTTTACTAAAGCGCTGGCCGACTTAGGCGTCGTACCTAAAGAACTGCGGGAACCATTCAAACGCCTCTTTACTCAAGGGATGATCCGTTTGGGTGGCGCCAAAATGTCAAAATCTAAAGGCAACTTGGTGGCCCCAGAAGGCATCTTGGATGATCAAGGCGCCGATGCCTTGCGCCTGGCTCACCTACAGGTAAAACCGCCGCAAGAAGACGTGGATTGGGAAGACCTCGGCATAGACGGCTGCGCCAAGTTTTTGGGGCGAGTGTGGCGTTTAGCGCTTTCTACCAACTCGCTGCCCGGGCCGTGTCGCCAAGGGGAAATGACGGCCGCTGATCAAGAAATCGAAAAAGCTACCCACCGTTTGGTGGAGCGAATCACCGATGAGTACGAACGCTGGTCATACAACACTGCGGTGGCTGGTTTTATGGAGTTCACCAACAGCCTGTACCGCTGGATTCAAACCGACGAAGGAGTACACGGCCCAACCTTGGAAGCAGCGGTGGATGCCTTGCTACTGGTTATGGCTCCGGCCGCTCCGCATATTTGCGCCGAACTATGGCAACAACGCAACGACGGCCACATCCATCTTGAAGCCTGGCCGGTAGCCGACCCCGAAAAACTGGTGGACGACACGGTGACCATGGTGGTGCAAATAAACGGCAAAGTACGCGAACGTCTCGAAGTGTCGGCCGACATCGACGAAGCAACCGCTGAAGCTCTTGCTTTGGCCACCCCAAAAGTCGTCGCCCAACTCGAAGGCGCCACCCCCCGCAAAATAATCATCCGCGCCCCCCGCCTGGTAAACATAGTCATCTAAACCCGCGTGACTGCGATTTATTAGGAGCTGATTATTGGTCGCGGAGGAAGCGTTCGAGTTCGGCAGCGAGTTCATCGCCGGAAGGGAGTTGGCCTCGGTCGTCGTGGAGGTCGTCGTAAGCCTGTTCGAGTGTTTCTAGCATGGTGACGTGTTCGGGGTTTTGGGTGATTAGTTCATCTAAACGACTGCGTGCTGCTAGAGACTTTTCTGGCAAGGAACCCAAAGAAAAACCTACTTCCGTCAAATCGCTGAGCCCTTCCAACAATGCTTCGCTGGCCGGAGGGAAACTCATGGCGGCCAAATAATGAGGCACCTGAGCCCAAATGCCCACGGCTGGGATACCAGCGGCTGCTGCGGCGACCTCGATGACCGCCTGAGCGCCCGCCGGCACCTCCAAAGTTGACGTGACAAAAGATAAACGCTCGGCCAAAGCAGGAGTGCTGGCCGTGCAAGACAACCGAGTGGGGCGAGTGTGGGGGACAGCCGCCGGAAACGCCCCCAAGCCCACCACTAAAGAAACATTGAACTGCTGCGCAAGTTCCACCACCGACTGAGCAAAAGATTTCCACTCGTGGTCGGGCTCCGGCCCATGGAGCAACAACACTGGGCGGTCGGCCTCTGTAGACAACAAGTGCATCTCCAGCGCAGGCCAAGTCAAACTTTGGGTAACCCCATCTACTAATTTTAAAATTGGCCGGCGAGCCCGTTGGTCAAGCAACCGATCAGTATTGAAACGAGCCATCAAACGTTTATCGGGGTCACGCAAAAGCTGCTTAGTAGCTTCGGCGCTGGACTGCGCAGCATCCACCCAGCCTGCTAAAGACACCACCAACACGGCGTCGCCTAGGAAGGGAACATCACGTAAGTCATACATGGGGCCGCTATTCAGGTTCATGACAAAGTAGCGGCAGTCTCCGCCGCCAAATCGGCCAAAACGACTACCCGTTCCCCAAAGGCCTTCACCATTACGTCATCTATCTCTCCCATGACGCCGGCCACATACCGAGAGTAAACCCCTTCAATGATGCAAGCCATGCGCCAATAGTTGAAGGCCACATAGAAATCCAAGTGTTCAAGGTTGCGGTCGCTAAACGTGCCGTAAATCTCACGAATCTCATCAGCAGTAGGGAAACCCTCAGAACGGCTAGCCAAATCATTGGCTCCAGAAACCTGGTCAGTGATGGACGAAATAATTCCGCCCACATCAGCTAAAGCATCGCCCAGAGTAGATATTTCCCAATCCAAAACAGCAGCCACTGGCCCCTCAGGGTTCATCATGCAGTTGTCTAAGCGATAATCGCCGTGCACTAAACTCACCCCCTGTTGTTCGGGGATGCACGCCGCCAACGTGTCGTGCACGGAAAGCACCTGAGGAATCTCGCGACTGGTTGCATCCACAAACTGGCGACGCCAACGCTTTAACTGGCGTTCGATGTAGCCATCGCGTCGGGCCAAATCGCCAAGACCAACCGTATCAACATCCACAGAATGAATACGAGCCAAGGTTTCTATTAATGAGTGGCCCATCTTTTGCCGGGCCTCCACCGAATATTCTTCGGCCTCATCACGTAGGCGCAGAATTACTCCCGGCACAAAATCCATGACATAAAACGGGGCGTCGTTTACCTCAGTGTCTTGACAAAGGCCAATTATCCCCGGCACAGGCACACCGCTGTCGGACAAAGCACTAATTATGCGATGCTCGCGGCCCATATCGTGAGCGGTGGCCAATACATGACCAAGTGGGGGACGGCGCAGCACCCACTGGCGTCCTGACGAATCGGCAACCCGGTAAGTCAAGTTGGAATGTCCTCCCGTCACCGGGGTAAAGGTCAACGGCCCGTCAAGGCCCCCCACCTTAGGGTCAAACCATTTCTGCAGGTTCGCCGCGTTTATGCCAGAGATATCGTTCATCCCTTGCAGAGTAGTGGAGGAAGGGCTCAGGCTCCCTACCCTGAGACCACAAGTTCTTCCCCCCGTAAGTTTTTCTGCCGCTAGCAGCGAGAGGACCCTCATGGACGTCACCGACGCCACCTTTGAAACCGAAGTGATTAACCGCTCCGCTACCACCCCCGTGGTAGTGGACCTGTGGGCCCCATGGTGCGGGCCGTGCAAATCATTGGGCCCCATCTTGGAAAAAGTTATTGGGGAAACCGGCGGCCGGGTAATGCTGGCCAAAGTAAACGTTGACGAAAACCCAGGTTTGGCGCAAGCCTTCCAAGCACAATCCATACCTGCCGTCCACGCCATTGTCGAAGGCAAACCGGTTGACTCTTTCATGGGCGCCCAAGGCGAAGACTTTGTACGCCAGTTTGTGAGCAAATTGCTCGGCGAAGAGCCCGCACCACCGGTAGACCAACGGTTAGCGGCCGGCGACGAAGCCTCTCTACGTTCCCTGCTAGAAGAAACCTCCGACCACCTTGAAGGTGTGTTAGCGCTCGCCGCTTTACTTATTGAACGCAACAACGAAGGCGACCGAGAAGAAGCAACAACCTTGCTGGCCCGCATACCCGAAACCCCCGAAGCTCGCCGGCTTGCCGCGCTGGCCCGGGTAGAACAAGTTGACGATATAGAAGGTCGCCTCGCCGAACTGCTTACCCAAGTAAAAGACGACGAAGAAGCCCGCCAAGCGTTCATAGACCTTCTCGAGGTATTGGGCCCCGACGACCCTCGCACCACGGGATGGCGAAAAAAACTCACCTCTTCCCTGTACTAAACCCCCAACAAATACCGGCCCTACCGGCCACACCCACTTCCCCCCTCCGATGTTTAAAGAACCGGAAGTGGGCCCATGCCCGTTATTGAAGCCGAACCGGCCAGCCCGCTGCGCCGCCGAATAGACGATTACCTTTTTGAACACCCAGTAAACCCGAAACGGATCTTGCTGGCGGTAGCGGTCTTGCTTATCGCCCTAGCGATTACCGCGCTTTCTTGGGGCCCAAAAGACGAGAGCCCCGTGGCCTCACTGCCTTTCGTGACGGTGGCTCCCTCCACCACCACCATGCCCAGCCTGGTAGTGGTGCACGTGGCTGGGGCGGTTATTTCACCCGGGCTCTACCATCTAGAAAACACGGCACGAATAGCCGACGCGCTCGACGCAGCGGGCGGCCCCGCCCCAGAAGCTTTACCCAACCAACTCAACTTGGCTTCTCGACTCACCGATGGGCAACGCATTTGGGTACCCAGTCAAAGCGAACCCAGCGACCCAGCCGAAAATGAAGCGGCCAATAATCAACCGCTGAACATAAACCAAGCCACGGCCACTCAGTTGGAACAACTCACTGGAATAGGCCCGTCGCTGGCCGCCTCCATTGTGGCCCACCGAGAAAACCAAGGAGCCTTTACCTCCATAGATGACCTGCTCAACGTGACAGGCATCGGTCCCGCCAAGTTGGCCGGGTTCCGGTTGCAAATAAGTGCTCCGTGACGGTGGCCTTCACCCTTCTTGGGGTCATGGCCGGGGCATTGTTGGCCCAACCACTAAGCGCTCCATGGCTGGGCGTTTTGTTCGGTCTGACGCTCAGTTGGCTGATTTTGGGTGGTCACCGGCGGTGGGTGGGCATGCTCCTGTTAGGAACGGTGGCCTGCCACTTCAGTGGTCTGGCTTGGCAAGCCACGGCCGTTCCATACCTGGGGCCGGTAACCGGGGTGGCGCAACTCATGAGCGACCCCACCGAACGCATCGGAGGCGGGTGGCGGGTTGAAGTCCGCATCGATGAAAAACGGTACGACGCTACCTTTACCTCCACCCAAAACAGCATCGCGGCACTTTTGGCTGGGCAGCGTTTAGAACTCTCCGGGCAGGTACGCACCGCCCCGCGGCAATGGCAACGCACCCGCCACGTGGTGGGCACGCTTCGAGTTGACGAGCTCGGGCCGGTGCAACAAGCCTGGTGGCCGTACCGCTTGGCCAACGGGGTAAGAAGAATCTTGGCCCGAGGCACTGCGGTGCTTCAACCAGGCCAGGCTGCGCTACTTAGCGGGCTAACCATCGGCGACGACCGTTTTCAAGGCCCCGCCATTTCTGATGATTTTCGAGCCGCCGGCCTCGGTCACCTTTTGGCCGTTTCGGGTCAAAACGTGGCTTTCGTGTTAACGGCGGCGAGCCCCTTGCTAAATCGTTTGCGCACACGAAGCCGGCTTCCGCTTACCCTTTTATTGTTAATCTTTTTTGCTCTATTGACCAGGTTTGAGCCCTCGGTGCTGCGAGCCACGGTGATGGCCGGGGGGAGCGCTATGGCCCTCGGGGCGGGGCGTCCCATCATGGGACTACGACTTTTGGGTGTCACCACCGTTGCCTTGTTGCTGGTTGACCCTCTGCTGCTTTACCGGGCCGCTTTTCAACTTTCGGTGGCCGCCTCGGGCGGTATTTTGCTTTTGGCCGGCCCGCTGGCTCGGGCTTTTCCGGGGCCCCGCACCGTGGCCAACAGTTTGGCAGTCACCCTGGCCGCTCAAGCGGCGGTCACCCCGCTGCTGCTGGTGTGGTTCGGGCCCGTACCGGTAGCGGCCCTACCCGCCAACTTGCTGGCCGCCCCGGTGGCGGGGCTGCTAATGATTTGGGGGATCACCGCCGGACTGGTGGCCGGGGTGGTCGGCCCACCGTTAGCAACGGTGCTGCACATTCCGAGCTCTCTGGGTTTGTACTGGATTTCCGGAGTAGCGGCCCAAGTAGGGGAACGACCTTTCGCCGCCTTGCCCACCGGGGGAGCGTTGCTGCTGGTGGGGATGGTGTTCCTGGCCGCCGGGGCCAGCCACCGAGAAAACTTCACCGCGGCGCGCAGCGCGTTAACTGCCGTGTTGTTGGCCCTACTGCTGGTTGGCGGGGCTACTTTCTTGCGGGCGCCAGTCACCGAAGTTTCCGACGGCCTACGGGTTACTTCCGCCGGAAAACTGGTGGTGATCGATGATCACTACGGAGCCGAAGAACTCTTAGGCCGACTGCGCCGCCACCAAATAGTTGCCCCAGAACTTTTGATCTTTCGTAACGCCGTGGACCAAGCAGTGCTTGCCGCACTTGCGCAGCGTTTTGACGACGTAGCTATTTGGGCACCTCGCGGGCCGCCCCCAGCGGTGGTTCCCGACTCTGGAACGGTGGTAATGGCCGGCCAGCAACAATGGCAGGTAGATCAACAAAGCGGCCACCTCTTAGTGCGGCCCGTGGGGTAGCAGAACCGCCCGCCGGGGTAGCCGCCGTGTAGCGTCCTCAGGGTGCAACTTTGTTTAGGGCCCTCCCACACTTTTGATATAACCCACCGGGCTTTAGTCATGGGGATCTTGAACCGCACTCCCGACTCGTTCTATGACCAAGGCCGCTACTGGTCGTTTGATGACTTTTTGGCCTTAGCCGAAAAACACGTAGATGACGGCGCGGATTTTCTTGACGTGGGCGGGGTAAAAGCCGGCCCCGGCCCAGAAGTAACCGAAGCCGAGGAACTCGACCGAGTCATCCCGGCTATTGAAGCCCTGGCCGCCCGTTTCGACCTGCCGCTGTCCATAGATACTTGGCGAGGTGCGGTAGCCGACACCGCCTTTACCGCCGGAGCATGCATCGGCAACGACATCAGCGGGTTCGCTGACCCGACGTTTCTTCCGGCCTGTGTCGAACATCAAGCCTCGGTAGTGGCCACCCAAGTGCGCCTCGGGCCGCGTATTCCCGACCCCCAACCCCGCTACCAAAACGTACGTACCGAGGTAACCGATTTTCTCGCTACCCGTGCCCAATGGGCGTTAGCGGCCGGCATCCCCACCGAACGGATCATGATTGATGCCGGCTTAGACCTTGGCAAAACCCCCGCCATGTCGGCCGAACTCCTACGCCACAGCGATGACCTGACCGACTTGGGTTATGCAGTGTTTCTTTCGGCCTCCAACAAAGGGTTCATTGGTGAACTGGTAGGCACTGAAGTTGACCAGCGAAAAGAAGCCTCCTGGGCCGCTCATGCTCTCGGCATTTCCTTAGGATGCCGGGTGCTACGAGCTCACGATGTGCAAGGGGCACGTCGGGTAAGTGACATGATGGCAGCAGTCTTAGCCCACGGTAAAAAAGGACAGCCATGAAAAATCCGATTGTTCTGCTCACCGGGGACGACCCCACGTTGATTAACGAAGCCCTGCGCTCCCTGATAGAAAAAGCACTCGACGGGCAAGACCGGTCCCTGGCTCTTGAAGAACTCAACGAAACCGCTTACCTAGTGGAAAACGAATACTCAGCGGCCCGACTCGTTGATGCTGCACAAACCCCGCCCTTTTTAACGGAACGACGGGTCGTGGTGGGCCGCCACGGCGGGCGTTTTAGCACCAAAGATCTGGTGGCCCCCATCGTGGAATACTTAGCCGACCCTCTCCACACAACCCGGCTCATTTTGGTATGGGAAAAAGGCGAAAACCCCACCCACCAAAAACTCAGTGCCCCGCCAAAATCTTTAAAAGAAGCGATCGAAGTCGCCGGCGGGGCCATTCAACACTGTTCAGTGGGTCGAGGAAGAGAAGCCGACCAATGGTTACAAAAGCGATTCGACGCCGCCGACCTTCGCTTTGATCGTTCAGCCCGTAACGCCATAACGCAACGCATTGGTGAACAGCGAACTCGAGTGGTAGCTTTGTTCGCCACCCTCGAAGCAGTATTCGGCACCGAAAAAGAACTCAGCGCAAGCGACGTAGAACCCTATTTAGGGCAAGCCGGGGGAGTGGCTCCCTGGGACCTCACCGACGCCATAGATGCCGGTGACGTAGCAAAATCCTTAGACCGACTCCACCGAATGCAAGAATCAGGAGACCGGCACCCGCTGGCCATTGTCAGCGCGCTCCACGCCCACTACGGCCGACTTTTACGCCTCGACGGTTCGGGAATAACTACCGAAAATGGAGCAAGTGAGGCCTTAGGCATCAAAGGTTTCCCGGCCAAAAAAGCGTTACAAGTAAGCCGACGGCTTGGCCCCGGTGGAGCAGGAAAAGCCATCAAACTCTTGGCCGTCGCTGACCTCGACCTCAAAGGGCGTACCGCATGGCCGCCAGAGTTGGTGACCGAAGTATTAGTCGCTCGACTGGCCTCACTGGCCCGCCGATAAAAAACAGTTAAGCGCTTTGTGCGTCGAAACGTTTTTGCAAACGAGACTTTTGACGAGCTGCAGTGTTGGCGTGGATCACACCTTTAGCAGCTGCCGTGTCAATGCGGCGCATAGCCAGCAACAGGGCTTCGTCACGATCAGCACCGTTTTCCGCAGCGGCCAAAGCAGCCTTGGTGCGGGTACGCAACTCGGTGCGCACCATACGGTTACGCGTGCGTTGCTTTTCGGTTTGACGGTTTCGTTTAATTTGGCTTTTAATGTTTGCCACGGGGGCACATACCTCTATGAGAAAATATTTGGGACATGAAGTCAAAAGACCTCGCCGTTAATAAGACTTAACGAACAGCCCACAATGCTACCGCCCAGCAAAGAAAAATACGGTCTTAAACCGACTTCTCTGCCCAAGGGTGTCCACCAACCCTGAACCTACGGTACGGTCAGCCCACAATGGACTTATCACGCTTACGCAACACTTCGATTATTGCGCATATTGATCACGGCAAGTCCACGCTGGCTGATCGCATGTTAGAACTCTGCGGAGCAGTAGACCCCCGAGAAATGCGGGCCCAATACTTGGACTCCATGGATATTGAACGTGAGCGGGGCATCACCATCAAGTTGCAAAGCGTGCGCCTGGACTGGAACGACGCAGTTATTAATCTGATCGACACCCCCGGCCATGTGGACTTCGGCTACGAAGTAAGCCGATCGTTGGCGGCCTGCGAAGGGGTGATTTTGGTGGTTGATGCCGCTCAAGGAATCGAAGCACAAACCCTGGCCAACTGCTACCTGGCTTTAGAAAATGATTTAGAAATCGTGGCCGCTCTCAACAAAATCGATCTCCCGGCAGCGGAACCCGAACGCTACGCCGAAGAAATCGAATCCGTTTTAGGCATCCCCGCCGAAGAAATATTGTTGATCAGCGCAAAAACAGGAGAAGGGGTAAAAGAACTTCTTGATGCCGTGGTGGACCGCACCCCGCCGCCGGTGGGCGACCCAGATGCCCCCCTCCAAGCACTTGTTTTCGACAGCCACTTCGACCAATACCGAGGGGTGGTGTCTTCTATCCGGGTAGTGAACGGAACCATTACCCCCAAAACTCAAGCGCGTTTTATGCAAGCCGGTGCAGTGCACGACGTAGATGAAATTGGTGTCCGGCGTCCCGAAATGACCCCGGTAGACGAATTAGGCCCCGGCGAAGTTGGCTACCTTCTGGCCGGAGTAAAAGATGTGGGTGAAGCCCGCTCTGGCGAAACAGTAACCAGCAACCGTCGGGGAGCCCAAGAAGCCCTTCAAGGCTACCGCGAACCCCAACCCATGGTCTTCAGCGGCCTTTACCCCATAGACGGCGATGAATTCAACGACCTGCGCGACGCTCTAGAAAAACTTCGACTCAACGACTCCAGCTTTACCTATCAGCCAGAAACTTCCGGAGCTTTAGGCTTCGGCTTCCGATGCGGGTTCTTGGGCCTCCTCCACATGGAGATCGTACGAGAACGCCTAGAACGCGAATTCAACCTCAGCCTCATCACCACAGCACCTTCGGTTGAATACCAAATCGAATTAACCACCGGAGAAAAGCTGGAAGTAGACAACCCTTGCGACCTGCCCTTAGCGGCAGAAATTGAACGCATAAACGAGCCATGGCTGGCCGCAAAGATTATTACCCCATCGGAATACACCGGGGCACTCATGGAACTTTGCCAAGAACGTCGAGGCGAGTTGGAATCAATGACCTACCTCTCACCCAAACGCGTAGAACTGAGTTACCACCTTCCCCTCGCCGAAGTAGTCATCGACTTCTTTGACCAAATGAAAAGCCGCACCCAGGGTTACGCCAGTTTGGATTACGACCCCGAGGGCTACCGCTCCTCAGACCTGGTACGCGTAGACATCTTGCTCCACGGCGAAACGGTGGACGCTTTTTCCATGATCGTGCATCGAAGCGCCGCAGATTCTTACGGGCGACGGATGGCCGCAAAACTCAAAGAACTCATTCCACGGCAACAATTCGAAGTACCGATCCAAGCGGCCATCGGGGGGCGCATCATCGCCCGAGAAACAGTACGAGCTTTCCGAAAAGACGTAACGGCGAAACTTTACGGTGGAGACATCACCCGTAAACGCAAGCTTTTAGAAAAACAAAAAGTCGGAAAACGAAAAATGAAATCCATCGGGCGAGTCGAAGTCCCTCAGGAAGCCTTCGTGTCGGCACTTCGCCTCGACGACTAAAGCGCCCCATTGGTTACGCCACCCGTAGTAGGGCGGTAGCATCACCCCATGCTTGAAGACCGCAAAGCCGCCATCTTGAGTGCCGTGGTGGCCGAATACATCGAAACAGCAGTCCCCGTGGGGTCTGGGCACATCTCTAGCGCCCCCGGTGTTGACGTTTCTTCGGCCACCGTGCGCAACGAACTGGTGCATCTCGAAGAACAAGGCTACCTCGTAAAACCCCACACCTCGGCGGGCCGCATACCCACCGATAAGGCCTACCGGTTCTTCGTTGACCAACTTGATCGCCCCGGCCCCTTAGATCCCGGTGACCGAGAACAAGTCTCAGCATTTTTTGCTCGCTCCTATAACGAACTCGAACAAATGCTCAGCGACACCAGCACCCTGCTGGCCGACCTGACCGGAACCGCTGCGGTGGTGATCGCCCCCGACCGCCATCATCAAGAAGTTCGCTCCGTGCAATTGGTTTCTCTAAGCGCCCAAGTGACGTTACTGGTTTTGGTTATGGCCAACGGTTCGCTAGAAAAACATGTTGTAGAGTTGGCCACTGAGGCTGTTGAATCAACCGTGGCGGTGGCCAGCGCCCATCTTTCCGCCGCACTCATTGGACGACGCTCTTCAGACGTCCCGGTCGCTCCGCTCTCTGGAGACGTAGCAGTAGATCAGGTCTTGTCTGCGGTGATGACCGTGTTGGGGGCCCGACCAGAAGTCCTCGATCAAGCATTCGTGGGCGGCACCTCGCAAGTGGCTGCCTCTTTCCACGGCGTGGAACGCATCCAGCAAGTCTTAGCAGTATTGGAGCGACAATTTGTCGTGGTGAGTTTGATCCGCGACGTCATTGACCGGGGGCTTACCGTAGCCATCGGCAGCGAAACCGGAGTAAAGCCCCTCGCCGAATGCGCCCTAGTGGTAGCTCCCTACGAAGTAGAAGGCGAACGGGCCGGGTCTATTGCGGTGCTCGGGCCCACCCATATGAACTATCCCCAAGCCCTCGCTACCGTGGCGGTAGTGGGGCGTCAACTTGGGCAACGCATAACCGAGGGCTAACAGATGGCGAAAGATCTCTACGAAATACTTGAAGTTGAGCGCGATGTTTCAGCCTCCGGACTGAAATCCTCATACCGAGGGTTAGCCCGCCGGTACCACCCGGACGCCAACCCCGACGACCCAGAGGCCGAAAGCAACTTTAAAGAAATCGCCGCCGCCTACGAAGTGCTCTCCGACCCAGAGCGTCGCAACAACTACGACCGCTTCGGCCACACCGGGCAAGGAGCGCCCGCCGGCGACCCCTTCGGCGGGTTCGGTGACATATTTAATTCGTTCTTTGGGGGTCAACAAAACGGACCTCGAGTGGCTAGTGGCGAAGATCTCGAAACGGTGCTCACGCTCTCCTTCGAAGAAGCAGTGTTTGGCACCGAAGCCACCGTTGAGGTGCGCACCGCAGTGGCTTGTCAAACCTGCGAAGCCACCGGAGCAACCCCAGGCAGCGAAGCCGTTACCTGCCATACCTGCCACGGAGCGGGGCAAGTACAACGGGTAAGACAATCAATTTTGGGCCAAATGGTTTCAAACACTTTGTGCCCCACCTGCAATGGGGCGGGCACCACCATTGCTAAACCTTGCCAAGAATGTTCCGGCGAAGGGCGCAACATCGAAGAGGCCAGTTACACCATTGATGTACAGGCCGGCGTAGACGAAGGAGCCAGTTTGCGCTTAACCGGTCGCGGCGCCGTGGGGCCTCGGGGCGGCCCGGCGGGCGACCTTTATGTTCGACTACGGGTAGAAGACCACCCAGTATTTGAGCGCCACGGCTACGACCTGGTGCACCGCATGCACCTGCCGGTAACGCAAGCAGTGTTCGGGGTGACCATGCCTTACGAAACGCTCGACGGGGACGAAACCTTAACTATCGCGGCAGGAACGCAAACCGGAAAAATAATTCGCCTACGTGGAAAAGGGGTTCCCCACGTCAGCGGACGGGGGAGAGGCGACCTGCTTATTGAGGTCACCGTTGACACTCCGCTTTCTTTAACCGAAGAGCAAGAAACCTTGCTCAGGAAGTTTGCCGAAGAGCGACAAGAAGAGGTTTCCCCACCCGACGAAGGGTTCATTAGCCGGGTGCGTTCCGCCTTGCGTTGAACGCACTGCGTGACATCTTAAGTAATGCTGGTTTCTCTTTAATAAATACAGCATTGAGTATAAAACCCTGCTGACCTGCGACTTTAGGGAGCCATTTCAAAAATTGCGCTCCACCGCATTGGACGCTACGCTCATCTCTCAACGACCACGCGCTGTGTGGTGCCTTACCCTTGGGCTTCGGCCAAAACGATCCAGTAAAAGGAAGCCAAAATACTGATGTCTGACGAAATCGATACTCAATACCGTCGCAAAGTTGGCGAGCGTATTCGAGTGATCCGCCGCCAGCAGCGGCTTTCTTTACACGACGTTGAAGCACGTTCGGAAGCTGAATTCAAAGCGTCAGTGTTGGGGGCTTACGAGCGAGGTGAACGAGCCATCTCCGTTCCTCGCTTACAACGCTTGGCCCGTTTCTATAGCGTGCCGGTAGATCAACTTTTGCCCATAGAGGGCGAAACAGATCTCGGCATTTCCGCACCCATTGAAGTAGCTCCCACCTGGGTGCCGGGGCAAAAAATAATCATGGACCTCACCCGACTGACCAAAGCAACCGGGCCAGAAGCCGAAATGATTAACCGCTACCTCACCATCATCCAAGTCAAACGCCAAGACTTCAACGGAAGAGTTCTGACCATTCGAGGCGATGACCTACAAGCCTTAGCAGCCATTTTGGGAACCACCGTAGAGGCCGCCGCTCCACGACTAGACGAACTGGGCTTGCTTTATCACCCAGCTGCCGCCTAACCCGCAAGACAGAGAAGGTAAACTCAGCCACTATGGGAGCATTTTCGCGAGTCCTGCGCAGCGGCGAAGGAAAAAAACTTAAAGCACTACAAGCCATCGTTCCGGACATAAGCGCTATGGAGGCAGAAACCAAAGCGCTCTCTGACGATGCGCTACGAGCTAAAACCGGTGAGTTTCGTCAACGGCTTACCCAAGGAGAAGACCTCGACGACCTTTTGGTCGAATCGTTTGCTGTGGTGCGTGAAGCCAGTTGGCGAGTTATTGGACAACGCCATTACGACGTGCAACTTATGGGAGGCATGGCCCTGCACCTCGGATGGGTAGCCGAAATGCGCACCGGTGAAGGCAAAACCTTGGTCTCCACACTGCCCGCTTACCTCAATGGGTTAGGCGGTAAAGGAGTTCACCTTTGCACGGTCAACGATTACTTGGCCACCCGAGATGCCGAATGGATGGGCCAGATTCACCGTTGGTTGGGCCTCGACGTGGGGTTGGTGGTTCCGGCGGTACGCGACCCTGCCGAAAAACGTGCGGCCTATGCGGCCGACATTACTTACGGCACCAACAACGAGTTGGGCTTCGACTACCTCCGCGACAACATGGCCCTCGGAGCAAGACTCAAGGCCCAACGCGGCCACGCTTTTTGCATCGTTGACGAGGTGGACTCCATCCTGATCGATGAGGCCCGTACCCCCCTGATTATCAGCGGCCGGCTAAGCGACGCCGTGGCCCTTTACCAACGTTTCGCCGGTGTGGTCAAGGGGCTCCAACGCGATGTCCACTACGACTACGACGAAGAAAAACGTATTGTGGCCCCCACCGAAGAAGGGGTACACGCCGTCGAAAAAATCTTAGGCATAGAAAACCTCTACGACCAAGTATCAGCCAACCTGGTGCATCAATTCCAGGTAGCTCTGCGAGCCAAAGAAATGTATCTCCGGGACCGCGATTACATCGTGGCCGAAGGAGAAGTACGCATCGTTGATGAGTTCACTGGGCGAGTGCTCGAAGGACGCCGCTGGTCAGACGGGATCCACCAAGCGGTAGAAGCCAAAGAAGGCGTTTCCATAAAAGAAGAAAACCAAACCCTGGCTACCATCACCCTGCAAAACTATTTCCGGCTTTACGAAAAACTAGCCGGAATGACCGGAACGGCGGAAACAGAAGCCGCCGAACTGGCCGGAATCTACGGATTGCAAGTGGTATCGGTGCCCACCAACCGACCTATCGCCCGCCTCGACGCCAAAGACTTGGTCTACAAAACCGAAGAAGGAAAATTCAACGCAGTAATCGATGACATCGTTACTCGCTCAGAGGGCGGCCAACCCGTCCTGGTTGGTACGGTCTCGGTCGAGAAATCAGAAAAACTCTCTCGAGAACTTGAAAAAAGAGGCATCGGCCACGAAGTGCTTAACGCCAAACAACACTTCCGCGAAGCCGACGTCATTGCCCAAGCCGGGCGAAGCGGAGCAGTAACCGTAGCCACCAATATGGCTGGTCGCGGCGTAGATATTTTGTTAGGCGGAAACCCCGAGAACCTCGCCGAACGTGCGGTGCGAGCCGAAGGCTTAGACCCAGAGTCCAAGCAAGGCCAAAAACAAATCAAAAAACTTGTAGAAAAATTTACCCCAGATTGTGATGCCGAAGGGGAGCGGGTGCGTCAAGCAGGCGGGCTTTACGTCTTAGGCACCGGCCGCCACGAATCACGCCGTATAGACAACCAGTTGCGCGGCCGTTGCGGGCGCCAAGGCGACCCCGGGGCAAGCCGGTTCTACCTGTCGCTCGACGATGACCTCATGCGCCTCTTTGCCTCTGGGTCATTAAGCAAATTAATGGATCGCGCCTTGCCGGAAGACGTCCCGATCGAATCAGGAATGGTCTCCAAAGCAATCGAACGAGCCCAAACCACCGTTGAACAAAAAAATGCTGAAGTGCGTAAAAACGTTCTGAAATACGACGAGGTCATGAACGAACAACGCAAGGTGATTTACCGCCGGCGTGACCAAGTATTGTCAGGCGCCGACCTCAGCGAAGAGGTGCTGGCCCAGTTGGCTCTGGTCGTAGAAAAAGAAATTAATACCTATTGCCTCGGTGAACACCCCGAAGAATGGGACCTCGAAGGACTACACGTCGGCATTGACGGTTATTGGGCCACCTCCTTGAGTGCTACCGATATGGGAACCGCCGGTACAGTCGCCGAACTTACCGATCTTCTTTTTGACGAAGCGCAACAGGTCTACCAAGAACGAGAAGAAGAACTGGGCACCGAAACCTACCGCGAGGTCGAACGCCAAGTCATGCTGCGCATCATCGACCAACGATGGCGTGAACATCTTCAAGAAATGGACCACCTACGCGAAGGTATTCACCTCCGAGCCATCGGGCAACGCGACCCGACCACCGAATGGCAACGCGAAGGCTACGAACTTTTCGGTCAACTCACCGTGCTGATCGGCGAAGATTTCGTGCGCTACGTCATGCGCATAAAAGTAGCGGTAAATGACGAAACGGTAGCGCCCTCCGATGTGGTAACCAGCGGCCCCGAAGGCCCCGTATTGGGAGCTGCTGCGGTGGCCGCGGCGGCCGGCGCCCCCACCCAAGTAAAAGAATCTACACCGCAACCCAAGGTGCAAAAAGTAAACACCGAATGGGAAGCCACCCCACGAAACGCCCCCTGCCCCTGTGATTCAGGACGCAAGTTCAAACACTGTCACGGGCAATAAGCCATGGAAGATTTCACCGAACCCCTCGGTGCTCTGCGGGTGCGCCTTAACGAAGCAGATAAGTATTTACATATTGGTGAACAAAACGAAAGCCGGCAAACGTTAGAAGCCGAAATGGCTGACCCGGATTTATGGAACGACCAAAACCGGGGTCGTCAAGTACAAAAAGATCTGGCCGCCGTGGTGGAAGACCTCGACCTTTTCGCCAGCCTCAGCGAAGCTATAGAGGAAGCAGAGACCCTGGCCCTCATGGCGAGCGAAGAAGAAGATGCATCTCTCGACGAAGAAATAAAAACAACAGTGGCCGATCTTCAAGAGCGTTTTTCGGCTCTGGAGTTACGTTCGCTTTTCTCAGGGGAATACGACGAGAGCGACGCCGTATGCCACATACAGTCTGGGGCCGGGGGCACCGATGCCCAGGACTGGGCCGAAATGCTTTTACGCATGTACTCTCGTTGGGCAGAAAAACGCGGCTTCAGTATTGAGCTAGAGTCCTACTCCGAGGGCACCGAGGCCGGCTTGTCTTCTGTGGAATTCATTGTGCGGGGGCGGCATGCCTTTGGTTTACTCCAAGGAGAACGCGGGGTACATCGGCTGGTGCGCATCTCGCCCTTCAATAAAGAATCGAAACGGCAAACGGCCTTCGCCTCGCTCTACGTGGTGCCGTTTTTTGAAGCGGTCACCGATCAAGTAGAAATTGACGAAGGCGACCTCCGCATTGATACTTTCCGGGCCTCGGGGGCCGGTGGCCAGCACATCAACGTCACCGACTCAGCGGTACGCATCACCCACCTTCCCACCGGGGTGGTTACCTCGTGTCAAAATGAACGCAGCCAACACCAAAATAAAGACCGAGCTATGCAAATGTTGGCCGCCAAACTTCTCGACCTTGAGCGGCAAAAACGTAACGAAGAGATGGCAGCCCTCGGGGGAGAACAACGCAACGTCGATTTCGGTAGCCAAATACGCTCCTACGTTTTGCACCCCTATCAAATGGTCAAAGATTTGCGCACCGAACACGAAATAGGCGACGTAGAAGGAGTACTGGACGGCAACCTCGACGGCTTTATGGAGTCCTACCTCCGTTGGGCTCGTGCCGCTAATTAATCACCCAAGGCCACGCGCCACGATCTGCGGGGTTGGTTCTGGTACCGTGCCCTTCGTGCCTCATCAACAAAACACTGATCTGACCGAATCATGATTCGACTCGAAAATGTCACCAAGGTTTACAAAGGGGACGTGACCGCTCTACGAGAAGTCTCGGCAGAGATTCAAAGCGGAGAGTTTGTCTTTCTGGTCGGTCAATCCGGTTCAGGAAAATCGACCTTTCTTCGGTTGCTTAATCGTGAAGAAGTGCCCGATTCAGGAAAAATCTGGGTGGCCGGAAAAGACCTCAGCAAGCTTCGATCATGGAGCGTGCCTCATTTCCGTCGCAGCATGGGTTGCGTGTTCCAGGACTACAAACTTCTGCACAAAAAAACGGTATTTGAAAACGTGGCCTTTGCCTTAGAAGTAATCGGGCAATCTCGCCCGGTCATTCGAAAAAACGTTCCAGCAATCTTGGACCTGGTCGGGTTGACGCAAAAGGCTGATCGATTCCCCAACGAACTCTCCGGCGGTGAGCAACAAAGAGTCTCCATCGCTCGAGCATTCGCCAACCGCCCAAAAATCATGTTGGCCGATGAACCCACCGGCAACCTTGACCCTTCGACCTCGGTAGGGATAATGAAACTTCTTGACCTCATCAACCGCCGAGGAACCACGGTAATCATGGCCACCCACGACCGGAGCATTGTGGACTCCATGCAGCGCCGAGTCATTGAACTCGACCGCGGCGTGGTGGTTCGTGATGAATCTCGCGGGATCTACGACTGAGGGCTGACTTATGTATCGACTTTGGTATTACTTCCGAGAAACCTTTTCTAGTATTTGGCGCAACCTGAGCCTGACTATGGCGGCCATCTTTACCGTGGCCATCTCCCTCGCTTTGGTCGGGGCTTCGCTGCTGGTGCGTGAAGGCGCCGAACGGGCTACCGCCCAATTTCAAGAAGGCGTGGAATTCATAGTCTTCATGAACGCCGACGCCGCTGAAGATCAAGACTTGGCCATACGCGATGTGCTGGACAACAGCCCGGTAATAGCCAGTTACACCTACATCGGTCAAGAAGATGCCTACGAAGAGTTTCGTAACCTCTTTGCCGACAAACCAGATCTCGTAAACAGTGTGTCGCCCGCGGTGATGCCACCCTCGTATCGCATCGTTCCCTCCGACCCCTCAGCGGCCAACGTCTCAGAGTTGGCCGATCAGTTCGCCAGTCAACCCGGAGTTAAAGAAGTAGCTACGGCCACCGAAGCCATCAGGCAAATAGATGACTTCTCAACTCGGGTAAGCCAAGCCCTCTTGGTGGCGGCCGTTGTTCTCGTTGGCGTCTCCGCTTTGCTGATCCTCAACACAGTATTTACGGCCATTGGCGCTCGTCGCCAAGAAATCGAAGTAATGAAACTGGTGGGAGCCACCAACTGGTTCATCCGCATACCTTTCATGTTGGAAGGCACCATCCATGGCCTCTTAGGCGCAGCATTGGCTATACCGGCCCTGTTCGTCGTGGATAAACAAGTGTTGGCATTTTTCCAAGAATCTGATGCCGTTCCGTTGTTTCGCGGCTTCGCCGTCCCCGAAGGCTTCGTGTGGGACACCAGTATCTGGTTGCTGATCATCGGTGGCACGGTGGGCATGATTGGTTCAGCAGTAGCCGTAACCCGCTACCTGGACGTCTAAGCAGATGGCCGGACCAACCGGTTCTTCATCCAACGACTGGATCGCGGTAACCAGCGAAGACCTGGCCCCTGGGCAAATCGTGGAAGCGGCAATAGACGGAGAAGACCTGGTGGTATGGCGTACCGCCCAAGGCACCCCCTGCGTAATGGCTGCCCGTTGCCCCCACCAATGGTCTCACCTCGCCGGAGAAGGAGCAGTAGAAGGCGAAGAAATTGTTTGCCTCACCCACCACTGGCGGTTTGGCCCCAACGGCGACGGATGGAAAACCAGCATGGCTGGGCGTCGAGACCGCAAAGGTGATATTGAAGTGTGGCCGTGTCAAGAAAAAAACGGCACTATTTGGATTCGGAGAAAAACATGAGCACAGAACCAGCCCTCGACCCTGACCGGGTAGGCAAATATGTCATTACCGCTTGGGGGTATAAACAAGGCGAAGCGGTCACCTTAATGGTTCACCTCGGGCACCGACTGGGCCTCTACCAGGCCCTCGACGGGGCCGGGCCGGTAACGGCCGCCGAGCTTGCCGAATCTACCGGCTTACATGAACGCTGGCTTTTGGAATGGCTCCGCAGCCAAGCAGCAGCGCGACTTATGCTCAGCGAAGACGGAGAAACCTTTTTGCTGGAGCCTGAAGCGGCCGCCGTGTTGGCCCGCAGCGAGTCACCAACCTTCGCTGCCGGTGCTTTTGCGGTGCTGCGCACCCCCGAAGTAGTTGACGGCATCGCTGATGCTTTTCTCACCGGTTTAGGGCTGGACTACGACGGTCTGGGCGATCAGTCAGCTGAACATACCGAAGGAATATTGGGCCCCATGACCCAAGCGTTATTGCTTCCCACCATTGTTCCCGCTTTAGAAGGCATTGTAGAAAAACTAACGGTCGGCGCTCGAGTCATAGACGTGGGGTGCGGGGGAGGCATGGTTATTGACCTCCTCGCCCAGAAGTTCCCGGCCTCCACCTTTGCCGGGTACGACCCTTCAGAAGGCGCCATCGCTTTAGCCACCGAACGCTTAAAAGACCACAGCAACGTTGAATTGCATTTGGCCGGAGGCGAAGACCTGCCACCAACCGGTGATGTCGACTTGATTATTACTTTCGACTGCATTCACGATATGCCCCGCCCTGACCTCACCATGGCTGCCATTCGCCAAGCAATAGGTGATGACGGCACCTGGCTCATCAAAGACATAAAATCTAGCCCTCGGTGGGTAGACAACTTAAAAAACCCCATGTTGGCCATGATGTATGCCACCTCGGTGGGTTCTTGTTTGCAATCGGCCATGTCGGCTCCCGATGCGGTAGGGCTCGGGACCATGGGGTTCAACCCTAAAATGGCTAAGCAGATGACCGCCGAGGCGGGTTTTACTCGTTTCTCCATGCACGACTTTGACGACCCAACGAACCTCTATTACGAAGTGCGCCCTTAACTCGCGAGGGGCGGCAAAAGAGTTACGGTAATAGTCTCAGGCCGCCCACGATGGTCAGAAGAAAACCACCCAGGGAGCATGCCCGGGGCATCTACGGGGCCTAACGCTAAAGCGGCAAACTGACGCTCCACAGGAGTGCTTTCGGGGCCAGCTGCATCAAGGAAACGAGCTACCCACCGCACCATGGCGCAACTTTTCACCCACGCTTTGGCCTGAGTGGTATTGAAAGAATCAAGGTCTTGGTCGGCAATTCTTAAGCACAAAGCATCAAATGGGGTAAGCGTGCTGCTCATTTCGCTGGGTAAAGAAAAATTAAGCACTACCGACTCTGGAGGAAGTAGCGCCGCATCAATAAAACGCAGAGGATCTCCGACCCCACTGAGTATCACTGGCGGCGGAACGGGGGACAAGTTTAGCTCGCGCAAAAAGGGTGGAAAAGAAAGTGCGTCCAACACGGGGAGAACCAGGGTTGGTTTATGAAGCGCTATTGCCTCTGCAGCTAATTTTGCTTGGCCCGAGCAGAGCGCTCCCCCTTGGCAAGCGTAAGACACCACTCGCAAAGAGAAACCCAACGAGCGAAGGGGTTCCACCAGTTCACGGTTTATCAAATCAGCCAATGCAGGTTGATCGGGAGCAATGACCATTACTTCAGCGTCACCCGAAGGGTCCCATTGGGCAACGGTGAGTGCCGTTTCGTGTAAAAGGTCTTCGTTGAGCGGTGCGTCGCTCAGCAAAACCCCGGCGTCGGGGGTGCTTCCTTGAGCGGCGATAACCACGGTGTCTGAGAGAAGTTCCGCGCAACGGGTGCCGGTATTTTGAAATCCGAAAGCATCAATAACGACAACTGGCGAAAAATGTGAGGCGGCTAAACAAGAAGCATCTTGGAGTTCATGCAGAGAAGGCGAGAGCCCAGCCAAAACCGCTACCTCGACGATTTCTAGGTTTAAGAGATGACCAGAGACATCACCGCACCGATTAAGCGCATCAATGAAGGGTGAAAGAGCGGCAGAAGGGGTGGGCGGGAAACCGAAGTCTTTTAAAGCCTTTTGTTCAGGTTGCAGGGCCACCACCGTCCATAACGCTTCGTTCACTTGATCAAGAGCTTGTTTTGGGCGGCAAAAATGTTGAAGCGAACGGAACGGCTGGTCTCGGTCAATGGTTGATTCAAAGGAAAAAACCGGTGGGAGGCCGATCTCAGTTTCTGGCGGACTGGAGGGAAAGTTTTCGGGAGCCAGGGTGGTAGCGGTTGAGCTGGTGATGGTGGTTGGCACCAACAAGGGGGGGGAAGTGCGTGGCTCAGGAAAAGAACAAGCGGTCGCAAATAAAAATATTAGGCACCTAAATACTGCGGAGAAAAATACTGAACGATTGGCCACTTAAAGAGCGTAGAGGCATCTTGAGGGCAGGTGGGGGCGCTATGCCGGTTTCCGGCCATGCCAGTGTCTAACCTCCCTAAGGTGAGTGACGAGATTCCGATGGACGACGCAGAAGAGGCAGCCGACGACGCAGAAAATTCTGCTTCGGGAACCATGGTCCCTGAAGAGCATCGTCGTCGCCGGGTAACTTTTTTTCAGCGGGCTAAGGCCGAGAGAAGCCCGCTAGAGGGAATACAGGTCGAAGCGGGTGGACGGTGGAGCGAAGCAGAGGCAGACCGAAAGATACGAGAGTTTCTGATTCGCCTCGCCGGCGATCGAAAATTAGTTCATCACCCTGACCCCGTGGAGTTGGCGCGACACAATGACCTGCTTTTGCTTTTCGGGCCAGAGCAAGAAGAAACCTTTGCCGCCTTAGCAGTACGTTTCCCAGACGAAACATTAGCCACCTGGACATTGTTGCTGAGCGGGGGAGACAGTTCCGAATCTTTCGGACCTCGTTCTCGGGCTGAGCGCCGCGACGAAGCGGCCCTAAGCAAGTCAATCAAGGCAGCGTTTCGCCGTCGGGTTTTAGGCATGGCTGCCATGGCTGCTCTCTTAATAATTGGCGGCTTGTTTGTTCGTACCTTGTTTGAAGAAGGCATAGTGGACCGCTCAGAACAATCTTTGTGGCTGACCGGCAGCGGCAGCAGTCAAGGCAGCCAAGACGGTCAAGAAGAACTTGCCCTTGGCTTGCCGATTGCTCTTCCTGAGTTAGTTGCTTCGATAGACACCTTGGTAGCAGTGGTGACGGGGGAAGGCCCAGTTGAAGAACGGGTACGCACCGAAGTGCCCGAAGGGTTGCTTTCGCATGCCCCGGGGGAAGTTTCTGCCACCATTTTCCGCCACCGAGGGGGTCAAGTTGCTTTGGTGGGTCCTGCGGGATGGATGGATGAAGCCTGTGTAAGAGTTTCGGTAGTAGATAATCGCTTGCGTCCCTTTGATGTGGCGACCCACGAGACCGCTCCCGGAGCCTGCCCAGAAAACTTGCCGGGCCGGTTGGCCACCGTTGCTTGCCGAGGGGACACCGTACTCATTCTTTCTCTGGGGATTCCCCAAGGGGAAGTATCGCTGGTTGAAGGCGGCACGAGTTGGCCAGAAGCGGTAAGGGTGGGGCTCGAAAGTCACCATGAGAATTGGGAAACTCTGGCTTTGCGGGGCACGATTTCTGTAGATACTGCGCAAGGCGACGTGGTGGTCCCTTCTTACCACGGAGAAAAAGGGGATACCATTTTGGTTCGCTTGGGAGTCGGAGGCTTCGGAGAATGTGTGTTGATGTAGCCTCGTGTGCTCGTTTACGGAGCAAGTTGAGAAATAGAGGTACGCTAGAGCCGTGGTAAATGCATCTCGAGATCGAGCAGTTCGCGCCATAGATTGGACCGGCGAACATGTGGTGACCCGGGTCCATACGGTTCGACGCCGGATGGATATGGCCATACTGCGCGGCCAGGCTCGGTTGGAAAGCCCTCGGGTAGACCGTTACTTCCCATGGATTTTAGCTGCTTCAGCTTGGCTAGTTTTTTCCCTCCTGTCTTTGGCTCGTCTCCGCGACCTTGGCCTTCCCCAAGACTTAGGGCACTACCTACAAGCACTGCACCTTTTGGAAAATGGGGTAGCTCCCCAGGTCTCTGATTTTGGCATGAACCTTTTCGCCATGCAGGCGGCCTTTCTTTTCGTCCCGATAATTTGGTTGACCCAGTTGTTTCCGCCGGCCGAAACCCTGCTGATCCTTCAGGCCCTTGCTCTGGCTTTAGCGGTAGTGCCACTCTGGCGAATTACCCGCCACTCTGGAAACCTGAGAATTGGAGCAGCCGGCGCTTTGGTGGCGGCCTACTTTTTTCACCCCTCAGTGCAAAACCTCAACTTGGCCGGTTTCCACCCCGAAGTTTTTGCGTTACCGGCCTTGTTGGCGGCTTATTTACAAGGACAAAAAGAACGATGGTGGGCGGTTTCGCTCCTGGCCTTTGTGGTGGTGGTGGCACGCTCTGACCTTGGGTTAGCGGTCATGGCGCTGGGCCTTGTCTTTGTGGGTGAAGAACGCCGGAACCCCGGGTGGTTTCTGGCGTCTTTCGGTTTGCTCTGGTTCCTGATTATGGGGTTCTTTGTTCAGCCCCTCATGGGTTTAGGCGAGTACCCACATTTGGCGGAGTTTGCTGCTTATGGCGAGGGGGTATTTGGGGTGATGGGCGGGGTGATTTCCCACCCCTTGGTGGTGCTGGGCGATTTATTTGAGCGCTCGAGTTTTGAGAAAGTCATGATTTTAGTGGCCCCTGTTCTCTTCTTGCCTTTAGTAAGGATGCGCTATGTTGCTCCGGTCTTGCCATTGTTGGGCTTTTTCCTTCTGGCCGACGTTTCTTCCGGCGGGCGAGGCAACCCGGAACAAGATGTAGCAATTCTGCCCTTTGTTTTTATTGCGGCAACCTATGCGTTGATGCGTATTGGGCAACCTGGGGTGCGACGTGTTTTGGTAGATCGCCGGGTGTTGGCGGTATTGGCGCTGACCGCAACCATGTTTTTTGTGCGAGACGCCGCATCGTCCCCTTACCAAGAGCCTTGGAATTGGGGACACAGAGACGCCACTGATATTGCTCGACTTGAGGCCGCCAGTGGCATAGACGCCTACGATCGGGTGTTGGCGCACCCTGCGGTATTTAATCTGGTGGCCGAGCGTGAAACAATTCGTTCTCTGCCACTAAGGGATGATTCTGGTGGCCCGTTTCTGGCATCGGATGATCTGGTACTGGGCATCGATGTGGTGGTATTTGATGGGCCGGCCACCCGATGGCCGCAGCCTGATAGAAAAATATTTGGCCAGTCTTTACAAGTTCTAGGTTTTGAAGAAAGCTTCAACGGTGAAGGTATTCAAGTGTTTGTGCGCCGCTCCGGCAGCTAGTTGAGCGCTTCTCGTAAGACCCGTGCTACCTGATCCAGGTCGTCGGGGTCACCCGGTTGCGCAAGAGAGAAATCCAAGTTGGCCATGGAGTCCAACGGTACGCAGTGCAGATGGGTGTGGGGTACTTCGAACCCGGCGACCATTAAGCCAACCCTTTGTGGCGAAAAAAGCTCTTGTTGCGCTTGCGCAACCCGGTGAGCCACGGCCATAAGATGCTGGGCGGTGGCCGCCGGTAGGGCGGTCCAAGGGTCGGCTTCTTGACGAGGGATAATCAACACGTGCCCGCGATTCAAAGGGCGGATATCTACCATGGCGACACACAGGTCGTCTTCCCAAACCAGCCGACCGGGTATTTCGCCTTCCATGATGCGAGTAAATATTGAAACCATGGTTGATCCTTGCTTTAGGGAGTTACGGATACAGATAAATCGTAGGCTGTCAGCGTGTCAGAGGAAACAACAACGCCGCGAACTGGTTGGGCTGCTATCGCTACGGTACCAAACTTAATTAGTTTGATTCGCTTAGCGTGTATCCCGCTGTTTGTTTGGATGCTTTTCGGCGGAAGCAACCGGACCGACGCCGCTTTATTGTTGGGGGCATTGGGGGCCACCGACTGGGTAGACGGCTGGTTTGCTCGCCGCTTCAACCAAGTAACCGATTTGGGAAAAATATTGGACCCCACGGCTGACCGCTTGCTTCTCCTGGTGGCCGCTTTTTCTCTTATTGTTGAGGGATCGGTGCCCTGGTGGTTTGCGGTGATGGCCTTGATCAGAGAAGGCTTGGTGGGGTTAGGTGCCTTAGTTTTAGCGGCGCTCGGGGCGCGGAGAATTGAGGTCACTTGGTGGGGGAAGACGGCGACATTTTCTTTACTTTGGGCATTCCCTTGCTTTTTGGCCGGCCAATCAACAGCTTTTGCCCATGAATGGTTTGCGGTAGCTGCTTGGATATTTGGCGTTCCGGGTTTGGTGATTGCTTGGTGGTCAGCGGCAGGTTATTTACCGGAAGCTCGGCGTGCTTTGAGAGACGGCCGAGCCAACAAGTAAGTTGAGCAGGGGAGAGACCCACTTTGCTCTGCTCCATCTTGTAGGTTCTTGGTATGAACATTCCAAAAGAGCTCAAGTATTCGTCGGACCATGAGTGGGTTGCGGTCGTTGGAGGGAGAACGCGAATCGGTATTACCGATTACGCCCAAGATGCCTTGGGGGATGTGGTCTATGTCGACCTTCCTCAAGTCGGTGACCACATGGCGGCCGGTTCAGTTTTTGGTGAAGTTGAATCAACAAAATCAGTTTCTGAACTTTTCGCACCGCTTTCCGGCACCGTGGTGGCCATCAACGATGCCTTGGAAGGCACCCCAGAGTTGGTCAATAGCGATGCGTACGGTGAAGGGTGGATTTGCGAACTCGAAGGAACCGACCATGGAGAGTATGAAGCCTTGCTTGATGCTGCGGCCTATCAAGAGTTGCTTGAGGGTGAAGGCTAAACGATGGCCACGGTCGTTTGCTCTGAGTGCGGTAACGAAGACGACCGATCGGCGCGTTTTTGCCCATCGTGTGGCCAACCTATGGCCGAATCCCGAGAAGAAAAAACAGATGTATTTGAACTTTCGGAGATCCTTCCTCATGAACAAGATCGGGCGAAGTTTCCTCAGAACTGCGGGCTCTTTGTTATTGAATCTGGCCCCAAAGCAGGCGCCCGCTACGGGTTGGAAGCAGAAGACACCACCCTGGGGCGCCATGGGGATGCGGGGATTTTCCTTGATGATGTTTCGGTTTCACGTCAACATGCTGCTGTTAAACGAACCGGTGACCACTACGTAGTCACCGACGCTGGTTCGTTGAACGGGACCTATGTAAACCGGGTCCGTATTGAGTCAGCGGAACTTCATGACGGAGACGAACTCCAGGTCGGGCGCTTTCGATTGGTTTTCTTTCACGGCACGGCGAACTAGCAACAATGGACAGTAATCAAGTAGCCAGCGGAGAAGCAGACAAAGGTGTGGGAACGCTTTCCATTGGCGAGGTATTGGCCGGGCTAGAAGAAGAGTTTCCGGACATAACGGTGTCAAAAATCCGCTTTTTGGAGGCTCAAGGGCTACTTGACCCCGAACGGACACCTTCCGGCTACCGCCAGTTTTCTGGTGGGGATGTGGTGCGACTTCGTTGGATTTTACGCCAGCAGCGCGAACATTTTTTGCCCCTGAAGGTCATTCGTCAGTTACTGGATGAAGCAGGCGGCGAAATACCTGACGGCCCCGAAGAGGGAGACCCAGCGGAGGTGGAGCCCTTTCGGGAGCGAGCACGCCGCGGGCCGTTGGTGGGGTCGGTCAGCGTCAGTCGTGAAGAACTCGCCCAGGCGGTGGGTGTTGATCCTTCGGTGGTGGAAGAACTTGAGCGCATGGGTTTAGTGGTCGGGCACCAAGCGGGTTCGGCCACGGTGTTTGACGATGATGCGCTTTTGGTAGCCAAACTTGCTTCACGGTTCCTTGTTTTAGGATTTGATATAAGGCACCTCCGCATGTATTTGGTGGCCGCTCAACGCGAAGCGGGGGTATTTGAACAAGTACTGCTTCCTCGGCTGCGTGATGACCAAAAAACTCGAGCAGCGGTGCAAGGGCAACTTGATGAACTTACCGAAGCAGGCTCTCGGCTACGCGAGCTCATGTTGCGTCGTTCCTTAGGGAAGCTCGGTAGGCCATGACCGCAACTATGTTGTATAGCCGGTCGTCGCTGGCCCAACGAGCAACTGCTCTGGGTGAAGAGTTAACCGAAGTGCTTGATGAAGGCGCCTTAATCGTCGGGGTCTTAAAAGGCTGTTTGCCGTTTATGGCCGATTTGGTGCGTTCCGTTGATGTGCCCATAGAACTTGAGTTTTTGGCCCTTAGTGGGTTTGCTCGCGATAGCGGGCGGGTGCGCCTTACGCGAGACATCGAAATGGACATAACGGGTCGCCAAGTAGTTTTGGTAGAAGATCTCGTCGATACCGGGATGCGGCTGGATTTTTTGCTCCGCCATCTCAAAGATCGCAATCCGGGAGAAATACGTGTTTGCACCATGTTCGACCGGGCCGAGCGTCGGGTGTTGCCCGCAACCTTGCATCATGTGGGGTTTCCCTTGGACTCTTCGTTTGTGGTGGGGTATGGGCTAGACCATCTTGGACGATTCCGTAATCTTCCCGACTTGGTCACGGTCCCTTTAAAAGAATTAGAAGCCAACCCTGATGAAATCTGTGCCGAGGTGTATGCCTTGAGTCAGCGATACGCAGCAGTTGAGGTAACGGCATGATCAAAATGAAAATCGTCAACCTTCAAGAGGTGCTGCCCACGAACGCGCCGGTGGTTCTCTTGGGCGAAGAAGAAGGCGAACGTTTGCTGCCCATCTTTATTGGCCGCCCCGAAGCCACAGCTATTGGCCTGGCCCTCGCTGACCAGCGGCCACCCCGCCCCATGACCCACGATTTGCTGGCGACCATGGTGGAAACTTTTGGTTGGCAAGTCGAACGAGTGGTGATCACCGATTTGCAGGAAAAAACGTTTTTTGCCGAAATCTATTTTCGCGGACCGGTAGGCGTTGAGGTAGTGCCGTGCCGCCCCTCGGATGCTTTGGCTTTAGCGGTGCGCAGCAACGGTGAAATTTATGTGGAAGAAAAAGTCTTAGACCAAGCGGGGTATCTTTCCGAAGATGACGACTCTGGCAAATCAGAAGAAGAAGTTGAAGAGTTCCGCGCGTTTCTTGACAACGTGAACCCTGATGATTTTGCCGGCGGAGACTCAGAACCCAGTTAAGCGGGAGCCTCGGCGCAGGCTCAACAGCGGGACCATGAGCAAAGAGTTGAACTTGGTGGCTGTATCGCGTACCCTGTTAGGAAGTCACAGTGACGTAACTACGCCCCTGTGATCTGGGCCGCGCAAGCCACCCCAGTCACCAGCAAACGAGGGAAACCATGACGGTCACCGAAGCAAGCGAAGGCTACACCGGGAAAAAAACGGCAGAAATTGTCGGCATTACCTATCGTCAATTGGACTACTGGGCACGTACCGACCTTATTCGCCCGTCGCTGACCGATGCCTCGGGTTCCGGGAGTCGCCGGCGCTACTCCTACCGAGACCTCTTAGAGCTCAAAGCGGTAAAGACCCTCCTGGATGCCGGTATTCGCCTTGAGTTGGTGAGGGAAGTATTTACTTACCTTTCTGAAAACCTTGATGAAGATGTGACGCAAGTGAACTTAGTGATCAGCGGCAACCGGTCGGTCATGGTGCGTAGCGGTGAAGAAATCGTTGACTTGCTGCGCAACGGCCAAGGGGTGTTGAATATTTTGCCGTTGGCTGGAGTAAAAGATGAAGTCGATACCAAAATTATTGAACTTTACCCTCAAGGGCGACGCGCCGAAGGTGGCGAAGGTCTTCAACAGGTGGTCGGCGAATAAGCACCGAGGCCAAAATGAATCAAGTGCAACAACTCCATCCACCACAAGATACGGCGGAGTTTGCCCACGAGTCAGAAAAACGCATAGCGGAACTGTTTGACTTCTACGGCATCGCCTGGGAATACGAGCCCGAAACATTTGTCCTGTCGCAAGGAGCAGATGGTCTCCCTACTTCGGCTTTCACCCCGGATTTTTATCTCCCCGATCATGACATTTACCTTGAAGTTACGACCATGCGCCAGCCCTTGGTGACCCGAAAAAATCGTAAGATCCGCCAATTGCGAGAACAGCGCCCAGATATTGAGATCCGTATCCTTTATCAACGTGATGTAGCACGACTCTTTTCTCGGCACGCTGCATAAGAACGGTATGGGCGAGTTAAAAAAGTCTTTACTTGATGCACAGCATCGAGTGGCCGGAGCCCGCATGGTGCCCTTCGGCGGTTGGGACATGCCAGTTTCGTACCCGACGGGAACATTGACCGAACACTTGGCCTGCCGCAACCAAGCAGCGCTTTTTGATGTGAGCCATTTGGGATCGCTAGAACTCACCGGGCCGAAAGCTTTTGACCAATTGCAGCATGCGCTTTCCAACGACCTTCGACGTATTGCTCCGGGCAAAGCGCAGTACACCCATCTGCTCGACCCCCGAGATGCTTCGGTGGTTGACGACATCATTGTTTGGTGGATAGAGCCCGAACGATTTTGGGTGCTTCCAAACGCCGCAAATGCGGCCGGCGTAACGGCGGCCCTCTCCCAAAGCGTTGATCGCCGACCAGAACGGGCTTTGCTGGCCGTGCAAGGCCCCGAGGCTAAACAGCGTTTAGCCACTGTGTCGGCCGAAGCAGCCCAAGTGGGCCGCTTCCGCGTTAAAGAAATTGCCTGGCAAGGACATCAGTTGTTGGTGGCCGGCACCGGTTACACCGGTGAACAAGGAGTCGAAATTGCTGTTCCTCAAGCAGCAGCAGAAAGCCTTTGGGCAGCGTTGGTGGAAGCCGGCTGCGACCCAGCAGGCCTTGGGGCTCGCGATACGTTGCGCCTCGAAGCAGGCCTCCCTCTGCATGGCCACGAATTAGGCCCAGGAATAACACCGCTTGATGCCGGCCTGGGTTGGGTAGTGGGCTGGGATAAAGAGGCGTTCATCGGTAGAGAGGCGCTATTGGCAGCGCAAGAAAGCGGCTTGGAAAAACGGCTCCGAGGGTTAACCGTTGAAGGACGCCGGCCTCCTCGAGAAGGCCAAACCGTGCTTAAAGACGGAGAAGCGATAGCCACCCTAACGAGCGGTAATTTTTCACCAATTCTGGGCCACGGAATTGCACTGGCGTTCTTGCCGCCGCATCTACTTCCCGGAGAAACGGTGGCCATCGACCAACGCGGTACCGAGGTGCCGGCGCAGATCGTAAAACTTCCCTTTGTGGGGTAGCTAGTTTTTTAGTTCGGGCTGTTCACGCAGGATTTGCTCAAATAAGGGTTGGCCGCTAAACCAACTAGAAAAATCGTTCCCCACATATTTTTGCGTATGTTCTGCCGTGGCGTGATCCAACACCACCGGAGTACCTGCAGCTTCGGCCAACAATTGGGCTTGGCAGGTGCGTTCCATGGTGACGAACAACCAGACAGCCTCGTCGACACTGCCCCCGACTGTCAACAGCCCGTGGTTGCGAAGGATCGCTGCTTTACTGCTGCCTAAAGATTCGGCAATGCGGGCGCCTTCTGAAGGGTCGGTAACCACCCCGGTGTAGTCATCAAAAAGTACGTGGTTGCCGTAAAAAATACAAGCGTCTTGAGTAATCGGGTCCAGCATGCGACCCAACGAGGACCAAGCCTTTCCATAAAGTGAATGAGAGTGAGCAGCCGCTATGACCTCGGGGCAATTCATGTGAATACCAGAGTGAATAGCAAAAGCAGCAGCGTTAACTGCGTAGTTGCCTTCCAGAATTTCCCCGGTATGGGAAACCAAAAGCAAGTCCGAAACAGAAATATCAGAAAATGGTTGGCCCAAAGCGTTTACCCAAAAGGCATCGGTTTGTTCTGGATCGCGCACCGTAATATGGCCGGCCACCCCTTCGCTGAAACCAAATTTGCCAAAAATACGAAAAGCAGCAGCTAAGCGCTCTTTGCGGTGCGCTCGCTCTTCTTCCACCGAGGCGAAAGAAGGAGGCTCATAGTAATACGGTTTGCTGCCGGCGCCGGGAGGGATGGCCATGGGTGCTCCTTGGGTAGAAGCGCAGTGTAGAACCCGGAAGATGTTTAGATGGCATCGAGAACGTCGACGGCTTGTTGGCGCAGCCAATGGTCAGCCAAAGTCAACAAAGCCATGGCCTCTACCAAAGGAACGGCGCGGGGGAGCACGCAAGGGTCATGGCGCCCTTTGGCTTCTAACGTCACCGGTTGGTTATTGGTGTCGACAGTTTTTTGGGCCGAAGAAATGGTCGCCGTGGGTTTAAAAGCCACCCGAAAATAGAGATCCGCCCCGTTCGATATGCCGCCTTGAACGCCACCGGAATGATTGGTATCAGTAACCGGGCCTTCCAGCCCGGGGCTGAAGGGATCGTTGTGGCTTAACCCGGTCATAGCGGCGGACGCAAAACCGCTGCCAATGTCGAACCCTTTTGCGGCGGGCAAAGAAAGCATGCCCTTGGCTAGATCCGCTTCGAGGCGATCAAAAACGGGTTCACCGAGACCCACCGGCATTTGGCGAACCACGCAAGTAACGGTGCCTCCCAGCGAGTCACCTCGTCGTCGGGCGTCTTCGATAGCCGTAGTCATGGCGGCCGCCGCTTCAGGGTCGGGGCAACGAGTGGGGTCGGCCTCGACGTCGGCCAAAGTAACCGTTGAAGAATCAACAGTGGAGCCGATGGTGTGCACCTGAGAAACCCAAGCCAAAACTTCCAGGCCGCAGGTTTGGGTCAGTAACTGGCGAGCGACCGCACCAGCGGCTACCCGGCCAATGGTCTCACGAGCGCTGGAGCGCCCGCCGCCTTCCCAATTGCGTAAACCATATTTTGCTAGATAAGTGAAGTCAGCGTGAGATGGGCGGTAAACATCTTTGAGATGATCGTAGGCCGCAGGGCGCGCATCGGTGTTGCGTACCAAAACAGCAATGGGTGTGCCGAGCGTGCGGCCTTCAAAAACCCCGGAAAGAATTTCTGCCTCATCGGCTTCTTGGCGTTGTGTGGTGAGTCGGCTTTGCCCGGGACGCCGCCGGTCTAAATCGGCTTGCAGATGGTCTACCGAGAGGTCTAAACGCGGCGGACAACCATCAATAACTACTCCGACGCCACCGCCGTGGCTCTCGCCCCAAGTGGCGATACGAAAAAGATGTCCAAATGAGCTGCTCACAAAGGCGAGCATAGGGCAGACGGCGCCCGCTGCCGGTTTCTTTATTTTGTAAAGAACTGCTAATTTTAAAGGATGCCTGAAACGACCTTAAATATTGCCAGCGCTTGGGAAGCAATAGCCGACACCATTGGCGACAATATTGCGCTTACCGCAGCGGGGGAACACACCTCCTGGACCGAGTTCGATCAGCGAGCAGCGGCTCTGGCCTCCACCATGGAAAGCCAGGGGCTGGGCCCCAACGCCAAAGTTGCGCTCTACCTTTACAACGGCCCTGAATATTCTGAAGCTCAATACGCCGCCTTCAAAGTGCGGGCCGTACCCGCCAACGTCAACTATCGCTATCTTGACGAAGAGTTGGCCTACATTTTAAACAACGCCGACGCGGAAGCGCTTTTTTTTGACCACACCCTCGTGGAGCATGTAGAAGCAGCGCGCCGCCACTGCCCGCAACTAAAAGTAGCTATTCAAGTAGGAGGAGAGAAGTGCCCCGAGTGGGCGGTCTCTTACCAAGAAGCAGTGAAAAGCGCCCCCATGAAACGCATCGAACGTAATGGTGAAGACCTCTGGTTTCTTTATACCGGCGGCACCACTGGCATGCCAAAAGCCGTCATGTGGAACCACAGCAACCTGTGGGGGTCAATGACCGCCACCTTCCGCCCTTATAAAACACTTCCTCCTATTACCCCACAAGAAGCAGCCGAAATTGCCCTACGGGTTACCAGCCAAGGAAAAGAAATACGCCAACTCTGTGCCGCACCGCTCATGCATGGAACCTCCGGCCTGAGCGGTCTGGCCACCCTCAGCCACGGCGGGTCACTTACCACCCTGACCGGGCATTCCTTCGACGCCAACGAGCTCTGGGACACTATTGAGCGAGAAAGGATCACCATGGTCAGCATCGTCGGTGATGCTTTCGCCAAGCCCATGGTTGATGCATTAGATCAAACGCAAGACAGGGGAGAGCAGCGGGACCTCTCATCTCTACGCATGGTTCTTTCTTCTGGCGTGATGTTTAGTGCTCCGGTGAAAGAGCGTCTCTTGGCGCACGTAGATCTTTTGGTGGTTGACACTTTGGGATCCAGCGAAGGAACCGGCATGGCCGCCCAAGTCAGTTCACGGTCCGCTCAGCGGTCGGGCACCGCAAAATTTTCCTTAGGTGAACACACCCGGGTTTTCAACGATCAAAGAAAAGAAGTGGTGCCGGGCTCCGGCGAGAAAGGTCAACTGGCTTTGGGGTACCCCTTGCCGCAGGGCTACTACAAAGATCCAGAAAAAACTGAAGCGGCATTTCCGACGGTAAATGGGCGCCGCTGGTCTATACCCGGGGACTACGCCACCGTTGATGAAGAAGGCACTATCACCCTGTTGGGAAGGGGATCGGCCTGCATCAACACCGGCGGAGAAAAGGTCTACCCAGAAGAAGTAGAAGAAGCCCTCAAAGCATTGTCCGCGGTACGCGACTGCAACGTGGTGGGCATTGAGGATGAGCGGTGGGGCCAAGCAGTGACCGCAGTAGTAGAACTAGAAGCCGACGCTCTTCAAGGCGGAGACCCAGAAATTATTTTACGTCAAGAAGTCCGCGCCATTTTGGCCGGTTTTAAAATACCAAAACGCATCGTGGTCGTAGAACGCATTGAGCGCAGCCCGAACGGGAAAACTGATTACCGCTGGGCCAAAGAAACCGCCCAAGCGGCAATCGGCACTACTGACAGTTAGATATTGTCAAAAATTGATTCGGCAGTTGGATCGCTTTGGTAGCGAATTTCTTCGTGACGAGTAGCGATGGTGGCGAGATGTTCTTCGTCGGTGAAGATCCAAAACTTTTTGTCCAGTACCGCTTCGTGAACTAAGTCGGCCACCGTTTCAGGGCGTAAAGCATTGGCCTGCATGTATTCCATGATGGCGGCTCGGCGAATTCCATCTTCTTGAGAAGGCGGTTCGGCGAGAGCATCGGTGAGTTCCTCGGGCTGGTTACGGTCAGAAACAAAAATATTAGTGGCGACAAAACCCGGGCAAAGACAAGAAACCCCCACCGCTGAATCTTCTTGACGCAACTCTGCAAACAAAGTTTCCGCGATGGTTACCGTGGCATGCTTAGAAGCGTTATAGGGCGCCATGCCGGCATGCGAAGTGTGGCCAGCTACCGAAGCAGTAAGCACCACATGGCCATCATCTTGAGTCAACAGGCCCGGTAAAAAAGCCTCTAGGCCGTAAATGATTCCGTAAAGGTTGACCCCCAGAACCCAATCCCATTGTGCCGCCGTTAACTCAGCGATAGTGCCGCCGCCGGCTACCCCAGCATTGAGGCACAGTACATGGGCCGCTCCGTAAGTTTCCATGACCTGTTGGTGAAAATTTTGTACCGAAGCCTGGTCAGAAACATCGCAAGGAACGCCAATGACCTCGGTTCCCGAGGCCCGAAGTTCGGCCACCGTGGCCTCAAGCACCGGTTCTTCAATGTCGGCTAAGGCCAACTTCATGCCTTGAGCGGCAAACCGCTGAGCGAATGCCCTCCCTAAGCCCGAAGCGCCTCCCGTTATTACCGCTACTTTGCCACCCAAGTTTTTCATAGTTTCTCCTTTGGTCAGAGTCTGGCCCAGAAAGAAGAGAAACTAAAACTCCAGCAACGCTTGTTCGACAACTTCTGGCATAGCGGGGTGAATGTAAAACTGCCCGCGAGCCATTTGGTCAACCGTTTGCCCAAAAGCCATGCCTTGAATAAGTTGTTGAATGAGCGTCGGAGCATGAGGCCCAATTAAATGGGCGCCCAGCAAAAGGCGGGTTTTAGGGTCGGCTAAAAGTTTGACAAAACCGGCGGTGTCTTCCATAGCCCACCCATACGCAGTATCGGCGTAGTCGCGTTGAGCGACTAAATAAGGAAGGCCTTGAGCGTCTAAGTCGCGTTGGTTGGCGCCGATAGTAGCAATTTGCGGATGGCCAAACACTGCGTAAGGGGCCAGCGAACGGTCCACCGAATGGAGGTCCTCCGGGTAAGTCAGGTTATGTAAAACCACCTTGGCGTCGGCGTTGGCCAAATGCTTCAACTGAACAGGGTTGGTGATATCACCTAAGGCCCAAACGTTGGGTATCACGGTTTGTAAATGTTCGTCAGTAAGCACGTGACCGCGCTCATTGACGGTTATACCGCCGGCGGTCACGTCCAGAGTGTCGCTATTGGGTTGGCGTCCGGTAGCCACCAAAAGTTGATCAGCGACCAGGGTGGATCCATCAGATAGGTCAAGGGTGAAGTCTTTTTCGTGGCGCACGGCATCAACGGTGACCCCCATGACGAGATCCATGCGCTGGCCATAGATTTCGGTAATGCGTTCCGAAATAGCGGTATCCATTTCGCGAAGCAAATGATGGCTTCGGTTTACCATGGTCACCTTGCTGCCCAAAGCAGCAAAAACATGGGCCATTTCTACGGCAATAAAACCACCGCCCAAAATGACCAGATGGCGAGGAAGCTCATCTAAGCGCATGACCGAATCTGAGGTGACGTAAGGGCTTTCCGCTAAGCCCGGCACTTCAGGGATAACCGGGCGCGCTCCGGCTGCTAAAACAATACGTTCAGCGGTGACCGTTTGGCCATTGATTTCGACCGTACGTTCGCCGATGAAACGAGCAGAATGTGGATACACCGTGGTGTTGGCTAAAGACTCTCGATAGGCCAACCCGCTTTCGGCAATAGGGTCAATGCGGCCAAACACGCGGTCCCGGATGGCCGGCCAATCTGCGCCATCGAAAGAAGTTTTGAGCCCGAAACCTGCACTATTTTGCGCTTGGTAAGCTCGGTCAGCGGTATGGACAAACATTTTTGATGGAATGCACCCACGATTCAAACAGGTGCCACCAAAAACCCAAGGCTCCGCTATAGCAACATCCCAGTGGCGGTGATCGCCGCCCGTAACTGAGTTGCCAGAACCGGCACCGATTATTAGCAGATCATGATGGGGCATGGTTTCTCCGAACGAGGCTTAGATAAGAAGAAACCCTAGCCGCAGAGATTCTCTTCCCTCTCTACGATGTCTCTCGATAATCATCAAGGGAAGGACAAGCGCAAACCAAGTTTTTATCCCCGTAAGCGGCATCTATGCGGCCCACCGGTGGCCAGTACTTGTCCTTTTGTAAATAAGAAAGCGGATAAGCCGCCAGCTCTCGCGAATAGGGGCGATCCCACGATCCAGCGAGATCATGAGCGGTATGCGGAGCGTTAACCAATGGGTTGTTTTCGGCCGGCCAATCGCCTTGAGCTACCTGGCGCACCTCTTGGGCGATGGCCACCATGGCATCGCAGAAAGAATCCAGCGTGGCCAAACTCTCCGACTCGGTAGGTTCCACCATGAGGGTTCCCACTACGGGAAAAGAAACGGTCGGTGCGTGAAAGCCGTAATCGATAAGGCGTTTGCAAAGATCATCGGCAGAAACACCGGCCTCTTTAACCCATCGGGTATCCAAGATACATTCATGGGCCACTAAAGAATTCTCGCCACGGTAAAGAACTGGAAAGTCATCGCTTAACCGGGCGGCGATGTAGTTGGCCGACAAAATCGCTATCTCAGAGGCCTCGGTAAGCCCGGTACCACCCATCAAGGTGATGTAGGCCCAAGTGATGGGCAACACCCCAGCAGACCCCCACGGAGCAGCAGAAATAGCTCCTACGCCAGTTGCGGGGCCGGCCTCTTTGACCACCGGGTGGTTGGGTAAAAAGGGTGCTAAGTGAGCGCCCACCCCGATGGGCCCCACCCCGGGGCCGCCACCGCCATGAGGTATGCAAAAAGTTTTATGCAAATTGAGATGCGAAACATCAGCGCCAAAGCGCCCCGGACGGGCTAAACCCACCATGGCGTTGAGGTTGGCGCCATCTAAATAAACTTGACCCCCAGCATCGTGGACCATGGCGCAAATTTGCGTAATCTCGGGCTCAAAAACCCCATGAGTTGACGGGTAGGTGATCATGAAAGTAGAGAGTTCCTTGGCATGGAGAGTCGCTAACTCATCTAAATGTTTAAGATCGACGTTCCCTTGGTCATCGCACTCCACCACGACCACCTTGAGGCCGGCCATGACGGCGCTGGCCGCATTGGTGCCGTGCGCCGAAGCGGGTATGAGGCAAATGGTGCGCTCTGGGTGGCCTTGCTGGTGGTGCCACGCCTGAATGGCCAGCAACCCGGCCAACTCCCCTTGTGACCCAGCGTTGGGCTGTAAAGAAACGGCGGCGTACCCAGTAATTTCCACCAGCATTTGCTCAAGGTCAGCAATCAACTCGTGGTAGCCCGCCACCTGCTCGGCGGGGGCATAAGGATGCAGGCCAGAAAACTCCGGCCAGGTAATCGGCATCATTTCAGTGGTGGCGTTGAGCTTCATGGTGCAGGATCCCAAAGGAATCATGGTGCGGTCTAAAGCGAGGTCGCGGTCCGATAAGCGCCGGAGCCAACGCAACATTTCGGTTTCACTTTGATGCGTTAAGAAGCAGGCGGCCTGGCAAAAATCCGAAGTTCGTTGCAACGATGATGGAATGCCGTCGGCAGTCGAGGCATCGATCTCAACCACCGAGAGGCCAGAAAGACCAAAGGCTCCCCAAATGGTTTCGACTACTTCGCTGCTGGTGGTTTCATCCAAGCTAAAGGCCACATGGTCTTGGTCAACGAGGCGAAGGTTTACTTGCCTTTGGCGTGCCGCCTCGACGATTTGTTCCGCCTGATCTGGAGTATGAATGGTGGCGGTGTCAAAAAAAGATTCGGTAGTCGAGCGAAACCCGTGTTGAGCGAGGCCCGCTACGGTAACCGCCGTCAAGCGGTGCACCCGTTGAGCAATACGTTTGAGGCCTTCTGGGCCGTGGTAAGCAGCGTAAAGTGCAGCCACGATGGCTAAGAGCACTTGGGCCGTGCAAATATTTGAGGTGGCCCGTTCTCGACGAATATGTTGCTCACGGGTTTGCAAAGCCAAACGCTGTGCTGGTTGACCGTTTATGTCAACGGAGGTACCCACCAAGCGGCCGGGAAGCATCCGTTGGTGTTTTTGGTTAACGGCCATAAACCCGGCATGTGGGCCACCGAAACCCATGGGAACGCCGAACCGTTGAGCGGAACCCACCACAACGTCAACCCCTAATTCTCCCGGGGGAGTGATTAAACAAAGGGCGAGCAAATCGGCAGCTACTGCTACCCCTGCGCCGTTTTTATGAAAGCGTTCAACTACCGGGGAGAGGTCGCGAAGTTGGCCATTTCCGCCGGGATACTGGACTAAAACACCGAAGCAACCGTCAGCGATGGGGTCGTTCCACGGGTCACCCACCAAGATATCTAACCCTAAAGGAGTGGCGCGAGTGCGGAGAACGTCAACGGTTTGTGGGTGGCACTGCTCATCAATGAAAAAAGTGTCTCCTTTGCCGCGTCCGGCCCGATGCAAAAGCGCCATGGCTTCAGCGCCTGCGGTGGATTCATCAAGCAAAGAAGCGTTCGCTATTTCCATGCCTGCCAGGTCGGCAACCATGCTTTGAAAGGCTAATAAAACTTCAAGGCGCCCTTGGGATATCTCTGGCTGGTAGGGGGTATAAGCGGTATACCAACCGGGGCTCTCCAACACATTGCGCACAATGACCGAAGGAGTAAAGGTGTCGTGCCAGCCTGCTCCTAAACAACTGGTAAAGACACTATTTTTGTCTGCTAAGGCTCGAAGTCTGCGCAGCGTCTCGGCTTCTGAAACGGGCCCGGGAAGGTTTAAAGGCTCAGTGGAACGAATAGAGGTGGGCACCGTTTGGTCAATAAGTTCTTGAAGCGAACTCATGCCAATGGTTTCAAGCATGTGCTGACGATCGGACAAACTTGGGCCAACATGGCGCGGCACAAACTCGCCTGGGTTAAAGAGTTCTTCTAATGGGCGAAAAGACGTTTTGGTCATCGGTTCCTCAGAGGTATGGGTACGTACGCATAGGGGTAACGCACCCTCCTCTGTCCTAAACCTGAGAGATGGACTGCAGAAACCTGCAGCTTGCCCCGTCGGTGGGTCGTAAAACGACCACTCTCCAGAGTGCCGGCCACTGCGGTCCGGTTGCCTGAGAGTTTCCGAGGGCGGTTGCTCCTTCGGCGCTTCAGTATTCCGAAGCTCTTCCACAGTGGTGTAGTCAGCGCTGCTTAGGTTAGCGGGGCTGGCACGGCTTGAGGGAGACCATCAGCGTCATGTGGTCTTAGAGTCGTCACGACGGGGAATTTGGCGAGGGGGTCTGGAGGGGGAGTGCGAGGCGGTAGGGTCGCGAGGTACTTTTTATTTGCCAACGATGCAGAAATAGTTTGAATGACCGTAGATCGCCAAGAAATCTCCTTGCTTATTATGGCCGGCGGTCTGGGTTCGCGCTTTGGCGGCAACAAACAGTTGGTGGCTGTGGGGCCCAACGGGGAAGCCTTTTTGGATTACGCCATAAACGACGCCCGGGACCTGGGGCTCGGGCAAGTGGTAATCGTGGCCCGCACCGATCTTCAAGCACCGCTTCGTGCCCACTTAGACGCTCAACATGGCGAGGATTTTCCAGTAACCATCGTACATCAAGACACCTACGGCCCAACCCGAGCCAAACCTTGGGGAACCGGGCACGCCGTGTTGAGTGCCACAAGTGTGTTGACCGGGCCCGTGGTGGTGGTTAATGCCGACGACCATTATGGATCTACTGGTATCGCCCAGGCAGTTAAAGCCCTCGAAGGCACGGAAAGTAATTCTGCGGTGTTGGTTGCTTTCGAATTGGGCCGCACCTTGTCTGCTACAGGTTCGGTATCTCGAGGGGTCTGCCGGATTTCTCAAGGACGTTTAGAAGAGTTGGTAGAAACACACGGGATTCGCGCTGAAGGCGACCGTATTTTGGCCGACGATCCCTCGGGAGAATTGCCGGCTGATGCGCCGGTCTCTATGAACTTGTGGGGACTAAGCGGAGAAGCAGTAGATCGTTTAGCCGGGCAGTGGGCTTCGTTTTACGCCCAAAATAGTGATGACCCGTCTGCCGAGTTCTTGCTTCCCGAAGCGCTCGATCAACAGCGGGCCGAAGGACTTCTTGAAGTGTTAGTGGTGCGGTCGAAAGAAAAATGGACCGGGGTTACCAGCCGAAAAGACCTCAAAGCAGCCCAAGCAGCTTTTGCCGGCTAATGCTCAGCTAAACGGGCATGGTCAGGATCAAGTCCTGGTAGTTCGGGTTGCAGGGCGAAACCCATTTCAGAAGCCAAGGTGAGGATTGTTTGCTCGCATTCCAGCCAGTTTGTTACCCGCGGCCCGGCTAGTTTTTGGTTGTAGGGAGCGTCAAAGACAATGACCGTGTTCCCTGAGTCACGCAAACCGTTTACATTGTGTGCCGCATCATCAATGTAAATGTCGGCTTCGATCTCTGGCTTATCACCGAGAAAGCAAATATCTCGGTAGGGGATTCGTGACTGGTCGAGCCATTCCACGGTATCGGTGACGGCTGTGGCATGACCCCAATTGACATAAAGACGGTGGGTGATAATGCGTATCCACACCCCGGCATCGGAGAGGCGCCAGAGCACCTCGGAAGCATTTTCAAAAACAGGCATGGAACGCAACATGCGATGTTCGTTAACCGCTAAATGGTGGAGTTCTTTGAATTGGTCTCCGGTGAGGTTCCATTCGGCAAAATCCCAGCCTCGTTGGTCGGGGAGGCTGGCCGGGTCGACGTTGAGTTCCTGGGCTACCACGGAGCGAAAAGCGGTGGTGTAGTCGCCGCAAACACCGTCGAGGTCAACACCGAGAATTAAGGTTTCTTTAGTCATAGAAGAGACGCTACCGTCCGCAGTCTTTTCTTGGCCAGAAAGCACAAAACCCCCTGCGGCCCGAAAGCCACAGGGGGTTTTGCGAAAAACGAATTAGCCGCGGGCGAGACCCTTGCCAAGGGCGCTGATTGCTGCGTCTTTGACTGGGATAAAGGCCACAATGGCGATTGCTGTTGCTACGTCGGTACCGAAGTCACCCAATTGAGCGATTTCAACTCCGCCGTAACCGAGTGCACCTACCTCGGAAAGCATTACGAACAGGTAAGCCCAAATGAGGTTCAGGTTTGTTCCAACGAGTGGAAGGCCCTTAAGCATTCCGTTTACGCCAGCCAAATCTAAAACGCTGTCGATTACTGCCATGACACCCTGAAAGACCATTGCAAGAATGATCAGTCCGAGAATTGTTGCCATCATAATGATGTATCCCCTTTATATGGTTAGCTCGGTCAAGCCGGAATTGACCTGTCCGAGTAATCACTAAACGGTAGATGGGTCTTTGGTGGTTGTACAGGGATCACCGTCAAAGGTGTAGTGAGGCGACTACGCAACGTGAAACAGGGTTTTTGGTGTTTCAGTAGGGTTACGAAAATATTGCGATCAGGTTGAGACGGTTTCTTCGTGGTAATCCTCTTCGACATTGACTTGCCACACGTCGTGATCGGCACCGAGCAAATTTTCTACCGTCAACATGGCAGTCAACATGGAGTGGTCTTGGTTGTTGTATCGATGCATGCCGTTGCGCCCCACCGGGTGAACGTTGCTGGCGTGTTCGGAGAGCCACCCACGGAGCACCTCTACGTTGGCTCGGTAAGCAGCGTCGTACATTGGGTAAGCCCTCGGCATGCGCACCACATGGCCTCCTTGGACCAGGGCGGGGTCAACGAGGTCCAACACGGAGAGTTCTTTGGTGGCTTGAGCAATTAAGTCTTCATCGCTCGCTTCCCACAGGTGGTCACCTTCGGTGACGAAATACTCTAGCCCTAAACAAGTGCGGCCTTCTTTTACCATGTGTGGTGACCATTGGCCAAAGTTTTGTACGCGCCCTACCTCAACGTCTGGAGAATGTATGTAGATCCAGTTGTCGTCAAACCCCTCCTCGACCGGAACAATTAAGGCCACGGTAAGAAAATCGCGAAAAGTTAGCGAATTGGCGGCCAACTGCACCTCATGGGGAACCGGAGGGTCCATGGCCTTGAGTAAATGGGGGAGCGGCATAGAAGAAATGATGGCACTAGCCGGAAAAACTGAAGGTCCCGAAGGCCCCGTGCTCTGTACCGAAGTGGCACGGCCTTCTGCGTGTTCGATGCGAGTCACGTGGTGTTCGAGGTGAACCGTGCTGCCCTGGCCGGTAACCAGTTGATGGCATTTCTCCCACATCATGCCGGGGCCGAAACGAGGGTATTCAAACTCTTCAATAAGGCTGGTGATTTCTTTTTGGTTGCGCTTAGGCATGAGAGAATTCACCACGGCACTAAAAAGCGACAAGTTTTTGATGCGCTGAGCAGCCCAGTCGGCTTGCAACAGGTGTGCCGGGACGCCCCATACTTTTTCGGTATAGGTTTTAAAAAACTTGCGATAAAGACGCCAGCCAAACCTGCTCGCTACCCAGCCTTCAAAGTTTGTGAGGTCTTTTGGTGGGTGCAGGCGAACCCAAACGTAAGAAAGTACGCAACGAGCCGATTCCCAGATTCCCAGATTCCGAAGAGCGTTACTGGCTTTTAATGGATAGTCGTAGAATTTGCCTTGATAGTAAATGCGGCTCATTCGAGGACGTAGTAAAAAATCGTCATCGTCGAGAATCTCGTGCCAAAGTTCTGAAACCACGGAAACCTTAGTGAAAAACCGGTGACCGCCAATGTCGAATCGCCATCCGTCACGTTCCACGGTTCGGCTAATTCCGCCCACTACCGGGTCAGATTCTAGAACAGTTGCGGTTAGCCCGGCTTGGCCTATTTTGTAAGCAGCGGTAAGTCCGGCAGGACCGGCACCGATAATTACCGGGTGCCAAGACTCGGGGGTTGTGGGAGTTTGCTCAGTCATGGATACCTCAAAGTAAAGAGTTGCGCGAGCATACCCAACCGAAGAAGGCTGAGGAGTACCCTTACTTTCTGTGCTTAGCAAAAGAAAGCAAGATGCCGCCCCGGAGTGGATGACGCCCGCCAGTGTGTTGGTCGGGTTCATAACCCTGGGTGGGGTGATCCTAAGGTTTTACGCAGGGACACCACTCTGGTTGGACGAAGCTATTTCAGCAGCTTTGGCCGGTGAAGGGCTCGGTGAGCTTTTTGAAGGTCTACGCCATGACGGTCACCCTCCGTTTTACTATTTGCTCCTCATGGGGTGGACTAAACTCTTTGGCGGGTCAGATGAAGCGGTGCGCGCTCTTTCTGGGGTGATCTCGGTGCTTTCTCTCGTTGGGGCTGGGTTTTTGCTTCGGAAAGTAGCGGGCCGTTGGATGGCCTTGATGATGGTGGGTGTGTTGGCAAGCAGTCCGTTTGCTATTCGTTACGCCACCGAAGTGCGCATGTATGCCCTGTTGGTGTTCTTGTTGCTGCTGGGGCATGGGGCTTTTGGGTTCGCCTGGATAGAACCGACTCGGCGCCGACTGGCTGGGGTTGCCGCGGTCACTACGGCGTTAATTTACACCCATTATTGGTCACTTTTTTTACTGGCGGTGCTCGGGGCAGGGCTGGTCTTTTTGCTCGGGGCAAAAGACCTAAACAATCGTAAAAAGGCCCGACGCTTGCTCTTGGCTATGGGCCTAGGGG